>Ga0315539_1001163_pt1 | contig 19571 bp, 21 predicted proteins | sample SalMarSW160150MG_FD_203097 | JGI IMG/M metagenome (GOLD analysis project Ga0315539, IMG submission 203097) | Salt marsh sediment microbial communities from the Plum Island Ecosystem LTER, Massachusetts, United States - Salt Marsh Sediment SW1601-150 ... | reverse complement strand
GCGTCACCTCGTCCGGCTCGACGACGGCGTTCTTGGCCCCCATCTCGGCGGCCATGTTGGTCAATACCATGCGGCTGGCGATGCTCATATCTCGGACGGTCTCACCGGCGAACTCCACCGAGCGATAGTCGGCCCCGTCAGCACGCAGGTCGCCGATGATGTGGAGGATCACGTCTTTGGCCGACACTCGATCCGGCAGCGTCCCGTTGACGACGATCCGCAGGCTCTCCGGCACGCGCAGCCAAATCTGGCCGGTGGCCATCACCGCCGCCGCTTCCGTGCGCCCGATGCCGGCGGCGAAGGCGCCGAACGCTCCATAAGTCGGCGTGTGCGAATCGCTGCCGACGATGACTGCGCCAGGCCAGGCGTGGCCCTTCTCCGGCAGCACTTGGTGGCAGATGCCCTCGCCGATGTCGTAGAAGGACGAGATGCCCTGCTCGACGACGAACTGGCGAGTGGCCTGGTGGCTGGCCGCGTAAGTCTCGCTGGCGGCCGGGGTGACGTGATCCAGCACGATGACACTCATGTCGGGATCGGCCACTTTGCTCACACCGATCTTTCGGAACTGCCCCGCGATGGCCGAGGTGTTATCGTGCGTCAGCAGCTTGTCGGGCCGAACGGTGACGATCTGTCCCGGCACGACGCTGTCCAGCCCCGCCTTGCGAGCCAGCACTTTTTCCACGAAAGTATGTCCCATAACGCTCCTCCTGAAACTCAGCACATCACAGCTTGCTCCCGCTGGATCGCCAGATCCAGCGGTTGGGCGACGGATTTGGCAATCCGCCGCGAGCGACTGTGACTTGCTGAAACTTGACAAAGGGGTGCTAAGATGCTATAATGGTGTACTAATTGTACAGTTCGTACATTATCCCGATAGGAGGTCCTCATGCCTGGCATCACTATTGGCACCACCGAAGCCCGCGAAAGGCTGGCCCACGTACTGAACGAAGTTGCCTACGGCAGTCAGCGCTACATCGTCGAGCGGCGGGGCAAGCCACTGGCCGCCATCATACCGGCGGGGGAGTACGAGGCTTTGCTAGAGATGTTGACTGATGCTGGCGTCAGGGGTGAGATCCACGGCATCGCGGTGCAAATTCGCTTCGATGGCGACCGCTACTTCATCTCTGACGACCGGTTCGACCTCTACGGCGAAGGCCCTACTCTGGAAGCTGCTCGCCGGGACTACTGGCTGGCTGTGCAAGATTATCGGGCCGATTTGGAAGCGGACGCCGACCGCTTGGCCCCCTACCTGGCTGACCGACTGACCCACCTGCGCGCGCTTCCGACCGCTGAGGCAACTGACGAGAAGGGCACGCCGGCATGAGCACACTGAAAGTCCGCCAAGTGGAGAAAGCCCTGGTAACCAAACTAGGCTTCGAACGGCGCGATTCCCACCACCGCATCTACCGCCTCTACCTGGATGACCAGTTGGTGGCTCGCACCTTTATCTCGCACGGCCAGCGCGAACTGACGAGCTATCACATCGGCCAGATGGCCAAGCAGATGCGCCTGTCGCGTCGAGAGTTCCTCGACGCGGTCGAGTGCCCGCTCGACCGCGAGGCATATCACACCCTCATTCGCCAGCGGCTTCTCCCGTGATCTCGAACAGCTTCCAGCGTTCGATGGCCCGCCCGTCGGGGGTGAACGCCGGCTCGCCGATCATCTCCGCCCGCAGGCCGAAGAGCTTGCGCAGGCCAGCGAACATCAGCGCGGTGGAGATGTGCGCTGGCACGCCTCCTTCGGCGATGATCCGCTCGGCGCCGGGCAGGATGGCGGGTTCGACCATCTCGTACTCCAACTCGTCCTCCGCCGTCTGCCGCACCTGCAGGTCAGCAAAGTAGCCCACGCCTACCAGGTACTCCGCCAGCCCCTCCATAGCCGCCAGCGGCGTGGTGGTATCCAACTCCAGCCGCTCGTGCACCTCGTCGAACAGCACCTCCCCCGCCCGCCAGACCACCTTCCAGGCCTCGTCGCCCCAGTTCTCCCAGATGGCCCGATAAATTGCGTAGATTTCCAAATCGAAGAAGGCAGGATCAATCGGGTTCTCGTACATTTGCTTCTCACTCCTCTAACGACTTACCGTAGGCGAAGAGGTTGCCCGCCTGGAAAATGTCCATCTGCACCTGCGAGAAGGGTGCTGCCTGGAAGGTCTTTTCGCCGTTGAGCACCAACTGGCCGGTCTCGAAGTCCACCTTCAAATCAGCGCCGGTCTGGAATTCGCCAGCTACCTCGGTAAGCCCAGGCAGTGAGACGATGGGAAAGCCACTGTTGATGGCGTTGCGCTTGTAGATCGCACCAAAGCTCTCGGCCACGACTGCCCCGATGCCCAGGGCCCGGAAGCAATCCACCGCCTGCTGACGGCTCGACCCCGCGCCGAAGTTCTTGCCCGCCACGATCACGTCGCCCGGACGGGCATTCTTGGCGAAGTCCTCCCAGCCCTTGAGGTTGCCCAGCGCATACTGCCCCATCTCCTCCACATCGGTGATGTGCAGGTGGCTGTTGTGGAAGATCATGTCGGTGTCAATGTCGTCGTAGATGTTGCCCTCTGGGTCTGTCAGCACCCAGGTGCGCCCTTTGATCTGTGTGGCTTTCATGCTCAACTCTCCATTTTTGTGGCTGACTGCGTTTTCGTTCGTAGTGACGACTTTAGTCGTTTATGGCAGAGAAAGAGTGACTGAAGTCACCACTACGAACCCACATCTATTCCTCCGGCACGGTGATCTCGCCCTTGAGCGCGGTCCAGGCCGCCGTGACCGGGCTGGCCAGGTAGGTGTCGCCCGCGCCCTGCTTGCCGGGGAAGTTGCGGTTGCTGGTGCTGACCTGCACCTGCCCCCGGCCCGTCATCCCGATCTGGCCCGAGGCGCAGCCGCCGCAGCCGGGATTGCTGATGATGAAGCCGGCATCGAACAGGGTCTCGATCAGCCCCTCGTGCAGCATCTGCTCGTACACCCGGCGGGTAGCAGGCACGACCGAAGCCATCACCCACGGCTGGATACGCTGGCCTTTCACCACCTCGGCCACGGCAGCGAAGTCTTCGAAGCGGCCGTTGGTGCACGAGCCCAGGAACACCGAGTCCACCCGCGTCCCGGCCACCTCGCGCACCGGCTTGACGTTGGCCGGGCTGGGCGGGCAGGCGATGAGCGGTTCCAGGCCGGTGATGTCCAACACGACGGTCTCAATGTACTCAGCGTCGGGATCGGCGTACAGCGCACCCGTCGTGGGCGGGATGAGGCCGATGATGCCCCCCATCTCGGTCAACTGGCTGGCCAGGGTGATCCGCCCGGCCAGGTCCAACGCGTCAATGGCCGGCCCGTAGAACTCCACCGCCCGGCCCAGCGCACCGCTGGAGCCCAACCGGCCAAGCACGGCCAGGGTCAGATCCCGCGCTGTGCATGGATACACAAACGTGCCCTCGATGATGACTTTCATCGTGGGCGGCACCTCGAACCAGGTCTGGCCCGTCTTGAAGGCGAAGGCGATGTCCTGGTCGCCCATCCCCTGGCCGAAGGCCCCCACCGCGCCCAGGATATTGAGGTGGCTATCGGTGCCCACGAAGGTGCAACCCGGCACGGCCAGCCCCTCCTCGATGGCCACGTGCGACCCGATGCCAGCGTTCACGTCGTAGACCTTGATCCCTTTCTCGCGTGCCCAAAGCCGACAGATGTGCTGGTTGTTGGCATAGGGGATGTTGTTGGCCGGCACAACACAGTCGAAGGTGAAGAAAGTCTTGCTCACATCGTCCACTGGCGCATCGCCGTAGTGGTTGCGGAAGTTCTGCACCACGTTAGCCCCGGCAAAATCGCGGGCGGTGCGCACGTCCAGATCCATCCAAACGATCTTGCCCGGCTCAACCGCCTCCTGGCTGTGGGCCTGGATGATCTTCTCAATAATCGTTTTCCCTGCCATAGCTCACTCCATGCTTTGCCACGAATGACACGATTTTTTTACCTCTTCGTGTTAATTCATGCAATTCGTGGCACAAGAAGACTACATTTTCGCCGCCAGTTCCTTCTTCTCCAACATGCGCTGGATGCTGTGGAAACTCATGAAGTCGGCGTGATTGACCAGTGTCGCCTCGGTGGTGCGGTTCACCTTGTCCCCCTCGCCGGCGTGAGCGGCGATGATGTGCTGCACCTCGACTGGCAGGCCAAAGCGAGCCGCCAGCTCCAGGCCGGTGAAAGGATGGCGCAGGAGTTTCCCGGCGTAGGTCTGCACCGTCATACCGTCGTCGCGGTTCTCGTACTCCAGCAACTTGCCGATGTCGTGCAGCAGTCCGCCCGCGACGAGCAGGTCCATGTTCACCGGCACCCGGTCGCCGTAAACTTGCGCGAACACCTCGGCCACCCGGACCGCGCTCAGTGTCACCGCGCGGACGTGGTCAATGTAGGAAGCCGGGCAGGGATTGATGAGCAGGGTGAAAGGCATCCGCGCCAGCCCGTCCGGCGTCCAGCCGCCCTCTTCCATTGCCACTTCCCAGGTCTTGAGACACTTCTCGCGCAGGTCAGCGTCCTGGATCAAATCGAACTCAGGGATCAGTTCCAGCAGTCTCTCTCGCATCGTCGCCCCCTCCAACCTCTAATTTCTAATTTCTAGTTCCCCCGGCCCGTCATACTCGTGCGCTGTGGGGTGGATGCGGCGCATGGGTCGCTCGCGGGTTTGCTCCTCGGTGACGTGGGCCACCAACCCGACCACCCGCGAGATGGCGAACAGGCCGTTGCCCATCTCCGGCGGGAAGCCCATCTCACACAGCACAGTGGCGATAGCCCCGTCCACGTTCATGGGCAGGTCTTTACCCAGGCTGTCCTTGATCGCTGCCCGCAGGGCGTGGGCCATCTCCAGGTACTCGCCGGCCAGCCCCACCTCTTCGGCGATGGCGAACAGCTTCCTGGTGCGTGGATCGTCGGTATGGTAGCGGTGGCCATAGCCTGGCACGCGGATCTTCTGGGCGCGGAACTCGGCCATCTTCTGGCGGGCGGCTGTGGCCGCGTCCAATCCCTGGTCGTGCTGGTAGGCCACCAGGTCCAGCAGCACGCGCATACAGTCCTCGATGGCCCCGCCGTGATACCGGTTGATGGTCATGATCCCGGCCGCCACCGCCGTAGTCAGCGGCGCCCCGCCGGAGGCCACCGTGCGAGCCGCCAGCGCCGAGGGCGGGGTCGCCCCGTGGTCCACGCTGGACACCAGGATGGCATCCATCATCCTGCCGTGGGCCTCCGACGGCAGCTCGCCCCGCAGCACCAGGTAGACCACGTGGCTGAAGGGCACCCGCCCCATCAGCTCGTCAATGCGATAGCCCCGCACGGCCACCTTGTTCGGCTCGATCTTGGTGATGGCAGTTTTCCAGGTTTCCTCAGACATTTTCTCTCTCCCTCCTACAACCTACATTCTACAACCTGCTAAGAACCTGCTTCGTGGCCTGGGGCAGATCGCCGAAGGCATCCACCACCGTAGCCCCCACCTGGCGCAGGCGCCGGACCTTGCCCTCGTGGGTGCCGCGCCCGCCCTCGACGATGGCCCCGGCGTGGGAGAAGCGCGTGCCAGACTTCGCCGCCTTCCCGCCGATGAAAGCGATGAGCGGCTTGGTGAACTCGCCAGCCTCAATCAGATCGGCCACCTGCTCCTCCTGCGAGGTACCGATCTCGCCGAACATGACCACCGCCCTGGTGTCGGGGTCCTGCTCGAACAGCCTGACCACCTCAGGATGGGGCAGGCCCACCACCGCGTCCCCGCCGACGTGCACCAGCGTCGTGGCCCCGATGCCCTCTCTGGCCAGGTAGTAGGCCATTGAGGAGGTGATACCCCCACTACGCGAAGTGATGCCCACCGGCCCCTGGAAAAACCACTCGCGGGCCGATACCGCCCGGCCACCCATCATGCCCAGCACGCCCTTGTCGGGACTGAGCACGCCCAGGGTGTTGGGGCCGACGAACTTAGCGCCCTTCTCCCTGGCGCGCTTGGAGATAGTCAGCACGTCGTAAATGGGTACGCGGTCGGGGACGATGACCAGCAGCTTGACGCCGGCGTCAATGGCCTCCAGCGCCGCGCTCTTGACCAGCGGCGCGGGGATGAACAGCACACTGACGTCAAGAGGGCCAACCTCCTCCCAGGCCTCCTCGACGGTGTCGAACACGGGCACATCCAACACCTCCTGGCCGCCCTTGCCCGGCGTCACTCCCGCCACGACGTTGGTGCCGTACTCCTTCATTAGCTTGGTGCGGGCCATCCCCTCCCGCCCGGTGATGCCCTGCACCAGGACGCGCTTGGTTTGGTCAATCAAGATGGACATGGATTATTCCTCCCAAGAGTTTGGAACACGGAAGCACGGAGAGCATGGAGGCACGGAAGTTCCGTGACTCCGTACCTTCCGTGATTCCGTGTTCCCGCGTTCCCCGGATGCGCCTGAGTAGTCACCCGTACTGTTGATATTCATCAAAACTGCAACACCATTCTTGACAATTCGGAGCACATCTGCTATATTGTAGTAGAGAGCCGGCAATAATACCTTGCTGGGTGCTACGATGTTCCGCCATCTGGTGGCGCGTGAGCCGTGGAACCACACCCAGCAAGACGCCGCTCTTTTTTGTTATTTGGGCTTGGTTCGATACTCCTCTAACCCAGGAATCGGTAGATCCACGCGCCCACCACCCGCTCCCTGGAAGAAGCACTCCACCTCACAGGCCAGGCACTCCACACAGCGGCCCTGCCTGGCCTCCTCGTGGGTGATGTTGAGCCCCGGCACGCCGTCCTCCAGCTTGAGGATCTGACGCGCACACTCTTTGACGCAGACTTTGCTCTCGCAGGTGCGGCACACGGCGTGGTCAAAAGTGACCACGCCACTGGTGACGGTCTCGAAGGTGTAGGGCTCCTTCGGTTCGGGACGTGGTGCTGGCGGGGCCACCTCGATCAGCCTCCCCTCCTCGATGAGCGCCCGCAGGCGTTGGGCGCAGAAGTCGGGCGAATCGTCCTTTTTGTAGCCCTCCACCGGCGCGGGCACGCGACCGTTGAGCCGCTCCAGGATCTCGACCGCCTTGTCCTCGGCGTTGCCGCCCAATCGAATGACGACCGGCACGTCAATCTGCTCCTCCAGGAAGGCCTTGACCAGCCCGCGCGCCGAGTGGAACTGCTCCTGGCTGGCCACCCCCGATCCGGAGCCAAAGTAGCCATCAATCGGGCCGGACGAGAGGATGATCCGCGCCGCGCGATAGACCTTGCTGGCCGGGGGGTTGCCGCTGGTGTCCACGTAGGTCGCCAGCTTGAAGCCCTGGTTGAGCACGGCGTCCATGCTCATCATCGAGCCGCCGCCTCCCGCCCCGTGGAAGCCGACGTACCCCTCACCCTTCTCGAAGCCCTCCGCCATCTGAATAAAGTAGAAGGTGCCCCGGTAGTCGTTGGCCTCCACCTCGTAGGCGATCCGTTCCAGCTCGGTGGGTGGACGGTCCAGCTCGCGGGCAAAGGTGATCCCCAGGTCCGGGTGGCGGAAGACCGCGTAGTCGTCCACGGTGATGCGGCAGTCAGCGGCGTACAACTTGCCGTCGGTGGTCTGCACCAGCGGGTTGATCTCCGCGGCGCGAGCCTCGTAGGTGCGAGCCACAGTGTACAGGCCGGCGATGATGCCGGCGATGTCTCGCTGCAACCCGCCCGACAGCCCCGCCCGGCGAACCAGGTTGCGAGCCTGGTGGTCCATCAGCCCGGACTCGATGTCCACGTGGGTCTGGGCCACTGCCTCCGGATGCTCGGCGGCGATTTCCTCAATGCCAGTGCCGCCCACACTGGAGAACATCACCAGCGGGGCCTGGGCACGGTCGTCCACAATGACCCCGGCGTAGAACTCGCGGGCGATGTCCAGCCGCTCCTCGACCAGCACCTGCTCCACGGTGAAGCCCTTGACCCGCAAGCCCAGCATCTCGCTGGCTGCGGCCGCCGCCTCGTCGGGGGTGGCCGCTCGCTTGATGCCGCCCATCCCTGCCCGGCCGGTGGTCCAGGCCTGGGCCTTGACCATCACCTCACCGCCGATCTCCGCCGCGATACGTCGCGCTTCGTCGGGGGACGAGGCCACCCCGCCACGGGGCACGGGGATTCTGTGCGCCTTGAGGAGCACTTTTCCCTGATGTTCGTGTAAACGAGCCATTCGCTACTCCTGTTAACCTTCGCTCAACATTGTCAGCGCCCCCGCCACTCGCGCTGCTGTCTCTATCTCCAAGGGCACAGTGGCCTGGATGTCTTCCAGCACGTCGCGGCCGAAACGGGCCGCTAACGCTCTCGCTTCCATCGGGTACAACTCCAGCGCCAGCAGGAACTGGCCCGGATTGACGATGGCCACGTCCCTGTAGCGGCGCATATCCAGCAGATCGAAGTCGCTGCTAACCAGGTAGTGAGCTTCTTCCTCCACTGCGCAGGCCAGAAACTTGTCGTCCTTCGGATCCCGGCAGGCACCGGACAGGTGCAGAATCCCTGGCACGTGCTCCGAGAAGCGTTCCAGTCCCCGCACCAACTCGTCCACCGGAGCCGTGGCTAACTGTCGGATGGCCGGCCGGGCCAACACGTCGGCCAATTCAGCCCGCGTGGCCGGAGAAGATAGCAAAGTAAAAGTGCCAGCTTGCCAGTGCGCCACGACCCGGCGCATCAACTCGCCCTGAGTCAGCACATAACTGACCAATGAACTGGTGTCAATAACCACGCACAGCATGGCTTATCCCCCAGCAGTGGCAACTTCTTCACGGGCTTGCTCGATGATGGCCAGCACCTCCTCATCGCTCAGGCCCACGTTGCGCTCGGCGTTGCGGGCGGCGGTGAGCTCCAGCCACTCGAAGAACGCTTCCCGCTCCCGCCGAAAATGCTGGATTCGCTGATATTCGTCCAGATTGATGATAGCCACCTGGGGCCGACCGAAGGTCTCGACGATGTAGGTTTCACCTCGCTCTCGCACCGCCTGTAGGACATCGGTCAACCGCTGCCGCAGATCGGTGGCGCCGATGCTCCGCTCCATAGCAAATCCCTCCCTGGAGAATTACAAGATTTATAACAATTATAAACCTTGTATACCCCTTTGTCAAGCCACCACTACAAGACCTCTCCGCCAGCCCCTCAACCCTCTTGCCGCTTATGTAACCTCTGCCTGAATTGCTCGGTCAGAGCGGGCACTACCTGGAAGAGGTCGCCCACGATGCCGTAATGAGCCACCTGGAAGATGGGGGCCTCAGGGTCTGTGTTGATGGCCACGATGCAACCCGAGGTCTTCATCCCCGCTAAATGCTGAATGGCCCCTGAGATTCCGCAGGCGATGTAGAGGTCGGGGCGCACGGTGCGCCCCGTCTGGCCCACCTGGTGGGCGTAGGGAATCCAGCCAGCATCAACGACGGAACGCGAGGAGCCCACCGCTCCCCCCAGCACCTCCGCCAGCTCAAAAATGGGAGCGAAACCCTCAGGCCCTCCCACCCCCCGACCGCCAGCCACGATGACCTGAGCGTCTGTCAGGTTCACCTCGCCCTCCTGGGTAATGAAATCCACCACCTTGCTGGCGATCTCATCCTCGCTCATGACAGCCCTCTCGCGGACGATCTGGCTCCCCTTCCTCCCCCCCCAAGTTGGGGGGGAAAGAGGGGGGGCGCCCACCTCAGGCATCTCGAAGACGCGGTGGCGGACGGTGGCCATCTGGGGACGGCGGTGGGGACAGATGATGGTGGCCATGATGTTGCCGCCGAAGGCCGGACGGGTCTGACGCAGAAGGCGCGTCTCATGGTCAATGGCCAGCTCAGTGCAGTCCGCCGTCAGGCCGGTGCGCAGCCTGGTGGCCACCGATCCAGCCAGATCGCGCCCACGGGTGGACGCCCCCAGGATGAAGACCTCCGGTTTATACTTCCGAACCAGGTCTATCAGCGCGGCGGCGTAGGGATCGGTGCGATAGACACCCAAGGTGGGATCGTCCACCAGGAAGACCCTATCGGCGCCATAGCAGATGGCCTCCTGAGCGATGCGCTCCACGCCCTGGCCCAACACACAGGCGGTGAGGGTGGTGCCCAGCTCGTCAGCCAGCTCCCGACCCTTGCCCGCCATCTCCCAGGAGATGGAACACGCCTGGCCCCGAAACTGCTCCACCCAGAACCAGACCCCCTGGTAGGCACTCAGGTCAACTTCGACGATTTTCCTCTCCGGCAAGCTGAGGGCCTCGACCGGACATTCGGGCAGGCAAGCGCCGCAGGCCGTGCAGGTCTCGTCCACCACAGCGATGACTTCATCGTCCAGGCTCAGCGACCCAAAGGGGCACACTTCTACGCAAGCTGCGCAGCCGATACATTCATCACGGTTGATTTCTAGGAGAGCCAAGGGTTTCCTCCCAGGCCCTCTCCCCCTAGCCCCCTCTCCCAACCCTGGGAGAGGGGGAACCAAACTCCCCTCCCCCGCTTCCCCCCCAGAGTTGGGGGGGACTGAGAGGGGGCGGGAGGGGCTGGGGTGGGGGCTATATCTCAAAAATCACTTCCTCTGCCAACAACTTGTCAACCAACAGCGCCGCCGCCTCCTCGACGGTATCGGCCTCGATGAACTCAGCCTCCTCCTGGCGAGGCGGAGGGGTGAAGACACGCACCACCCTGGTGGGCGAGCCTTCCAGGCCACACTGGGACGGGTCGGATCCCTCCAGCACACCAGCATCCCACACCGGAATCTCCGCCCCCCGCGAGCGAATAACGCCCTTGAAATCGGGATAGCGCGGCTGGTTGATGTCCTTGTTCACCGTGATGACCGCCGGCAGGGTGCTGGCCACGACCTCGCACCCCTCTTCCAGCAACCTCTCGACGGTGATGGTCCGGGTCTCGAAATCAATCTGCCTGATCTTGGAGACGTAGGTAAGCTGGGGGATTCCCAGGCGGTTGGCGATGCCCGGCCCCACTTGACTGGTGTCGCCGTCAATGGCCTGCCGCCCGCAGATGACGAGGTCGTAGTCGCCGATTTGCCTGATGGCTGCGGCCAGGGTGTAGGCCGTGGCCAGGGTATCGGCTCCGGCAAAGGCGCGGTCCGAGAGCAGGATGGCCTCGTCCGCGCCCATGGCTATCGCCTCCCGCAGGGCATCTTCGGCCTGGGGCGGGCCCATGGAGACCACCGTCACCCGCCCGCCGAATTTCTCCCGCCAGAGAAGTGCTTCCTCGATAGCGTAGGTGTCAAAGGGGTTGATGATGCTGGGCACACCCTGGCGGATCAACGTCCCCGTCTCAGGATTGACCTTTACTTCCGTGGTGTCGGGCACCTGTTTGATACAGACTATAGCATGCATTTCCTCTTCATGGGACACAGATTAACACAGATTTTCGCAGATTTTTTCCTCTTCATCTGTGTTCATCTGTGCAAATCTGTGTTCTAATTGCTTCTACTCCAACATGGCCTCGATCTGGGCCATGATCTGGTCGTGGGTGAAATGGCTGAGGGTCATAGTGCCGGAGGGACAGGCCGCCGCGCAGGCTCCACACCCCTTGCACAGCACCTTGTTCACGGTCATGATCCCTCGCCTGTCATCGCGGGTCAGCGCCCCATAAGTACACAAGCTCTCGCAGATGCCGCAGCCGGCACAGGTCTCCACCTCGACCACGCCGGTGACAGATTCAACTTTCACCCTGCCTCGCGACAGGGGGATCATGGCCGACGAGGCCGCGGCCTTGGCCTGAGCGATGGTGTCGGGGATGTCCTTGGGACCCTGGCAGCAACCCGCCAGGTAGATGCCATCGTTGACAGTGTCCACCGGCCTCAGCTTGGGATGAGCCTCAGCAAAGAAGCCGTCGGGCGAACGCGGCAGCTTCAGCAACTCGGCGATTCCCTGAGCATCGCGGCGGGGCACAATCCCCGTGGCCAGCACCACCAGGTCCGCTTCCATCTCCAGTGGCTCGCCCAGCAGGGTGTCCTCGGCCCGCACCACCACCTTGTCACCGCGCTCGTAGATCTCCGACACGCTGCCCCGACGGTACCTCACTCCCTCGCGCCTCACCCGGTCGTAGAACTCCTCAAATCCCTTGCCAAAAGTGCGCACGTCCATGTAGAAGATGGTCACGTTGGCCTGGGGCAGCTTCTCCTTGACCAGGTGAGCCTGCTTGGCCGTGTACATGCAGCACACCCGCGAACAGTACTCGTGGCCCACGCTCTTATCCCGCGAACCAACGCACTGGATGAACACCACCTCCTTCGGCTCCTGGCCGTTGAGGGTGATCTTCCCCGCCGTGGGTCCGGCGGGCGAGGACAGCCGCTCGAATTCGGGGGCGGTGATGACGTGGGGATACTCGCCATAACCTAGTTCGGGCTTGATGCGGGCATCGAAATGATCATAGCCGATGGCCACCACAATCGAGCCTACGTCAAACTCAATGGTCTCCTCTCTGGGCCTTTGCCTGACCTTGACCTGGAAGTTACCGATGTAGCCCTCGATGTCCACCACCTCCGAGGAGGTCAGAAGCTCGATGTTGGGGTGCTCCGCCACCTCCCTCACCCTGGGGCCCAGCAGTTCCAGGCAACTCTCCAGGGTGGGAAAGGTCCGGTTGAGCTGGGCCATCCGTCCGCCGATGGTGGGCTCCTTCTCCACCAGGTAGACCTGGAAGCCGGCGTTGGCGATGTCGAGAGCGGCTGCGATGCCGGCGATCCCCCCGCCGATGACCAACGCCGCCGGGATGACGCCCACCTCCCTCTCCTCCAAGGGCTGCAACAGAGCGGCCTTCGCCACCGCGGCGGCCACGATCTGCTTCGCTTTCTCGGTGGCCCGCGCCCTATCCTTGTGTACCCAGGAACACTGCTCCCTGATGTTGGCCATCTCGAAGCAATAGGGGTTGATCCCTGCCCCTTTAACCACTCCCCGAAAGGTCGGCTCGTGCATCCAGGGAGAGCAGGAAGCCACCACCACGTGGGTCAACTCATGCTCCCTGATGTCGCTCTCGATGAGCTCCTGCCCCGGATCGGAACACATGTAGGTGTAATCCTTGGCCACGACCACGTTGGGCAGCGTTCGGGCGAAGGCAGCCACCGCTTCTACATCCACCGTGGCCGCGATATTGATCCCACAATGGCAAACGTACACCCCAACTCGTGATTTCATCGCCGTCCCTGTCCATAAGACTGTCATTGCGAGGAGCGCAGCGACGAAGCAATCTCCAGCTCGCGACGTAGGGGATTGCTTCGCTACGCTCGCAATGACACGTTTGGCATCAGCCAGCCAGTTGTGCTGTCAGCGCCGGCACGACCTTGAAGAGATCGTCCACGATGCCGTAGTCGGCCACCTTGAAGATGGGTGCGTCGGGATCCTTGTTGATGGCCACTATGGTGCTTGAAGCCTTCATGCCAGCCACATGCTGCGAGGCCCCACTGATGCCCACCGCCAGATAGAGCTTGGGCTTCACCGTCTTGCCTGATTGGCCCACCTGGCGGTCGGGTGGCAGCCAGCCGGCATCAACCACGGGGCGGGAACCAGCCAGCACCCCGCCCATCGCTTTGGCCAGCTTCTCGACCAGGGGCAGGTTGTCCTCTTCTTTGATGCCCCGCCCCACGGCCACTACCACATCGGCCTGGGTGATGTCCACCTCGCCCACCGCGGCTTCCACGTATTCGAGGAACTTTCGGTACGCGATCTCCTCAGTCAAAGGCGAATCCACGGCGACGACCTCACCGCCCAGAGGCTCGCCCTCTTCGAAAGGGAAGGCCGCCTGCCGCAAGGTAGCCATGTAGAGGTCGGCCTGGCGAAAGGCGAGCTTCGCGCTCACCTTGCCCCCGTACATCTCCCGCACGGCGAACAGGTGTCCATCTTCGACTTCTAACCCCACACAGTCGGTGGCCAGAGGCGAGTCCAGTTGGGTCGCCAGGCTGGGGGCCAGGTCCATGCCGTAGGCACTTTGCCCCATCAACACCAGGCTGGGCTTGCGCTCGGCGATCAGATGAGCCAGCACCTGTTGATAGACTGCGGAGTTGAAATGCTCCAGCCGCGCGTCCTCGACCACCAGAACCTGGTTGGCGTGCTTCGTCAACTCTGTGGCAAAGTCACCAACATCGTGACCCAGGAGCACAGCCGCCAGGGGCGCGTCCATAGCCGCGGCCAACTCCTGCCCCTTGCCCAGCATCTCGAAAGTGACGTCCCTCAGTTCGCCTTGCCTGTGCTCTGCCAAAACGAATATCTCGCCCATTAGACCACCCCCTCGTTCTTGAGAATCGTGACCAGCTCGCTGGACACCTCTTCTGGAGAGCCCTCCAGGATCGTGGCCTGGGCCGTCACCACGGGGATGAACAGCTCGACCAGACTTGTCCTGGACCCGGCCTCACCAACTGCCTCCTCCGCCAGCTCGAGGTCGTCCAGGTCCAGCACCTCGATCTCTTTCTTCATGGCCTTCCTGATGCCAAATATGGAAGCGTAGCGAGGCTCGTTGATGCCCGTCTGGATGGTGAGCAGGGCCGGCAGCTCGATCTCCAGCACCTCGTGCAGGCCGCCCTCCAGCTCGCGGTGCACCGTCATCTTGCCGTCCTCCACCTCGGTACTCACCACCAGCGCCGCGTGGGGAAGGCCCAGCATCTCGGCCAGGGTGACGCCCACCTGAGCCGACCCGTCGTCGTCGGCCTGACAGCCGGTCAGCACCAGATCGTAGTCCGTGTCCTTGATAGCCTCGGCCAGGATGCGAGCGGTGGCGTAGCCGTCGGAACCCTCAAACCGCTCATCGGTCAGCCGCACCGCTTGGTCCGCACCCTTGGCCAGGCACATGCGCAGCGTCTCGTCGGCCTCCGGTGGCCCCACGGTCAGCACCGTGATCGCACCACCGAACTCCTCTTTGAGAAGCAGGGCCTCCTCGATGGCGTAGTTATCCGCCTCACTGATGTCGAACACCAGCCCCTCTTTCTTAATGCCCCTTTCGTCGTCGCGGATGGCAATCTCCGCTTCCGTCGTGTCGGGCACGTGCTTTACACAAACGACTATGTCCATTTTTCTTCCTCCCTAACTATTGCTGAACTTGAGACACAGCCCCCACCCCCAGCCCCTCCCCCAACTGTAGGGGAGGGGAGTTCCAGTTCCCCCTCTCCTAAGGTTGGGAGAGGGGGTTAGGGGGAGAGGGCCATCATACTCTTGTCATATCGCCTGCGCCACCAGCTCCATGATGTCCAGGATCTGAATCGAGTCCTCGGCCCCCGTGGTCTTGACCGCGTCTTCCAGGGTCAACATGCAGAAGGGGCAAGCCGTGGCGATCACCTCCGCGCCAAGTTCGAGGGCATCTTTGACGCGGGTTTCCGCCAGCCGCTCTCCGCTACTGCTGCTGGCCTCCACCCACATCCTCCCCCCGCCGCCTTCGCAGCACAGGCTCCGTTCCCTCGACCGATCGAATTCCACGAATTTCAGGCCAGGGATGCTCCGCAGTATCGCTCGCGGCTCATCGTACACCCCATTCTGCTTCCCCAGGAAGCACGGATCCTGATAGGTGACCACTCTGTTCACTTCTTTGGAGAAAGTGAGCTTCCCCTGTTCGATCAAACCAGCCACGAACTGGGTATAGTGCTGAACCTCGAAATCCAGCCCCTCGTACTCGTTCTTGAAAGTGTTGTAGCAGTGGGGAGAAGTAGTCACCATCCGTTTCACGCCGTGCCGCTTGAAGATCTCCAGACTGTCCTCCACCAGGAACTCGAACAGCCCCTCCTCTCCCAGCCTGCGCATCTCGCTCCCACAGCAAATCTCCTCGTTCCCCAGTATCCCAAAGTCAACCCCCGCCTCCTGGAAAGCCTTGACCATCGCCCGCGCCACCGCCTGAACGCGGTCGTCGTAAGACGGGGTGCAGCCCACAAAATAGAGTATCTCCGCCTGTGCCCCCCCTCGGTCCCCCCCAACTTTGGGGGGGAGGCCAGCTTCGGACAGGTTCTTCACGTTCAAACCCTGCGCCCAGTCCGACCGTTTGTTCTTGCCCCGCCCCCAGGGGTTGCCAAACTTGAAGGTGCTTTCCAGAGCATCGCGGACGGTGGGCTTGACGCGCCCCCCCTCGGTCAACACGCGGCGCATGCCGACCAGGATCATGGCGGGGTCCAGCCCCTTGGGACAGCGCAACGTGCACGTCGAGCAGGTGGTGCAGTCCCATATCTCAGGCATCTGATTGACGTCCAGCTTGTCACGGACCAGAAATTCGTAGATGATGCGCCTGATGTTGAGAGGTGAGCTTAACGAAAGAGGACAACCTCCCGTACATCGCCCACATTGGATGCATCCCAGCAGATCATATTGTTCTACAAACTTTCGTGTTCTCAGCATGGCGATCCTTTTGAAAATTAGAGATTAGAAATTAGAGATTGGAGGTTGGAGGTTAGAAATTGGAAACAGTCCAACTTCCAACCTCGAACCTCCAACCTCCAGCTAAACCAGCCCCAACGAGCGAAGAAGAGGACGTGGATCTATAGCATGCCGCTTAAACCAAGCGTCAGTGACCGGCAGGTCGAGGGCCAGGCCCAGCAGCTCAGTGAAATAGAGAATCGGCATGTGGTGATCCTTCTGGCGGGTGTCCAGGTTGATCTGGCACATCCCGCAGGCCGAGGCGATGCAGTTGGCCCCCGCCTCCTCAGCCGCCTGCACCAGCCTGTTGACCAGCACCACTACCACGTCGCTGCGGTTGAGGGTCAGGCTGGCTCCACAGCAGTCCACGATGTATGACCAGGAAACCGGCTCAGCCCCCATCGCTTGCAGCAGACGGTCCATGATCACCGGATGCTCCGGATCGTCCCAGCCCGTCAGCTCCGGCGGGCGGACGAGCACGCAGCCGTAGTAGCTGACCGGCTTCAGACCCTCCAGGGGCTTCTTGACCCTGGCAGCGATGTCGTCCCAATCGAGATCATGGCCGATGATATCCAGCAGATGCCGGGGCCGCGCCTGACCCGTGTACTCAAAATCTAGCAGACCCTCCATCTCTGCCCGCCAGGTCTCGTCTTCTTGGAACCTCTTATCGGCGGCCAGGCAGCGTTGGTAGCAGGCGGGGCACGGGATGGCCATGTCCAGGCCGGCGGCCTGAGCAATAGCCACGTTGCGCCCTGGCAGAGAGGTAGCCAGTTCGTGGCTCAGGGCGTGGCCCGAAGTTGCCCCGCAGCAGTTCCAATCCCGCAGTTCGATGAGTTCTATGCCCAGCGCCTCGCACACCGCCTCGGTAGAGAGGCCATATTCGACAGCCGTAGTGCTCGCCGTACAGCCGGGGTAGTATGAGTACTTCAACGCAGCCTCCTTAAGACTTCCGAAGTCTGCCAGACTTCGGAAGTCTGTGTTTCTACCGTCCTGCTCTTCTATAGAGCTCCTTCACCTGACCCAGACCTTCGACCCGCTCCGGCAGAATCGGTATCTTGCGCTTGAGAAGCAGAGTGACCGCCACATCAATATTGGAGCGAACAATGGAGACCAAGTCCTTGCTCCTCAACACGTATTCGACCAACATGCTGGTCTCGTGCACTCGCCCGAAGATCTTGATGCTGTTCACGAAAGCACGATGCAGGGCGTAGACAGTGGTCTCTGGCGGGGCATAGCCCGCCTCCAGGGCCATGTACTTGAGGGTGTCCATCACCGGAGCCAGGCTAATCCCGTTGGGACAGCGGGTGCCGCAGGCCTCGCACCCCACGCACAGCCAGGGAGCCGAGCTCTTAAGCAGAGGCTCTCTCATGCCCAATTGGATCATCTTCAACACCTGGGCCGGCTGGTAGTCCATAGCATAGGCGGTAGGGCAGCCGATGGTACACTTCTGGCAATAGTAACAACGGAATACGTTCTCGCCGCTCCGCCGCTGCACCTCCAGGGCAAAGCTAGAGGTTGGAGGCTGGAGGTTCGAAGTTTGAGATTTGAGATTTGAGATTTGAGATTTCATTCTCTCTCCCCCAGGCTGGTCAACTCGTCCTCACGGAAAGTCGCCACCGGCAGCTCCTCCTCCAGGCTCCGGCCGGGCACGTAATCGAACAGAGCCTGCACCTTCTCCCCCACCGCGCGGAAGATGGTAGCCACTGGCAGGTCGTTAGGGCACGCGCTCTCGCACATCCCGCACCCCACGCAAGAGGTGGCCATGTGGTTGAGCCGCGTCAACTGGAAGATCAGGGTATCGGTGGGCATGCGGATGGAACCCTTGCGCGAGGCCCACTTGAAATACTGCGCCGAAGCGTGGTCGAAGGTGGCCGTGCGGAAGATGCACTCCTTGCAGTAGCAGATCGGGCAAGCCACCATACAGTTGTGGCAGCGGATGCAACGCGAGAACTCGGCCAGCAGGCTGGGCATGTCCACCACGCGCTGGCGAAACTCGGCCAAGCGGCGGTCGCGCTCGGCCGTCCGCTCTGCCACCAGCCTGTCCACTGCCCCCCCTCTGTCCCCCCCAACCCTGGGGGGGAGGCCAGCCTCTCTGCTTAACTCCAACTGCTCGGCCAATTCATCGCTGGCGGTGATAAGTATCTCGTTGGCCGTATCCAGCCCGATCAGGCCCAGGGCCAAATCAACGCCCTGGGGAACAGGATACTCGCACATCTGGCAGGCCACCCGAAATTGATAGCCGTCGTGCGGCGCGAAGTGGCCCTCCTCGGCCTGTGCCAGAAGATCCGTGGAGAGATCGCCGTTGCTGGTTGCAGCCAGCTCGGCATAGTCGTTCATCTCGTAGGTGCCCAGGCAATCCACCCCGATGAGCACCACGTTGTCCAGGCTGGCCTGCTTCAGCTTGACCAGCTCGATCAGAGCTCTGACCTCGCAGGAGCGCAGCACCGCCCCCAGCCGGCCCACCGCTCCCGTCTCCGTCAGATCCGACACCAGCCTGGCCGAGTTCACCGGCAGCACCGGCGCGACGGGATCAATCCCCTCCAGCCTGGCTGGATCGGTGAACAGGGTCTGGACGACGTTATCGCCAGCCGGCGTGCGCTGAGGCACCAGCAAGGCATCCACGATCCCCTTTTCCAGCAGCCCCCGCAAGAAAGCGGTCATCGTCTCCAGAGCGCCGTCTTCTACGTCGAGTCTGTAATGGTTATTCATACTGATTCCTATCCCCCTTCGGTGATACAGAGTGAACACACGTTGCGTATTGCGTGGTCCGTCACATCCAACGCAGCACGCAATACGCAACACGCATCACAGTCTTACGTCCCCCACAGCTCCCGCAGCGGGTTCGGCCCCTTCTCCTTGAGATCAGCCACCATCTCCTTCACCGTGTCGGCGAAGTACTGGCCTTCGCTGGCGCTGATCCAGCGCAGCCACACGCGGTCGTCGTCGAAGCCCATCTGCTGCAGGATGCTCTTCAGGATGGCCACCCGCCGCCGGGCCTTGTAGTTGCCGCTTTGATAGTGGCAGTCGCCGGGGTGACACCCGCCAATCAAAACCCCGTCGGCTCCTCCCAGCAACGCTTTGAGAACATAGGTTACATCCAGCCCGCCCGAACACATCAGGCGGATGACGCGAATATTGGGCGGGTACTGAACGCGCGAAGTGCCCGCCAGGTCCGCCCCTGCATAGGTGCACCAGTTACACAAAAAAGCGATGATACGCGGTTCGAAATCGTCCATGAATTCTCTCCTTGTTTGAAACTCGCTGGAGTGCGGACGCAAGTCCGCAGGCTTGCGCCTGCACTCCGAATCCCCAA
>Ga0315539_1001155_pt1 | contig 19619 bp, 18 predicted proteins | sample SalMarSW160150MG_FD_203097 | JGI IMG/M metagenome (GOLD analysis project Ga0315539, IMG submission 203097) | Salt marsh sediment microbial communities from the Plum Island Ecosystem LTER, Massachusetts, United States - Salt Marsh Sediment SW1601-150 ... | reverse complement strand
CTTTTTTAAGCTCTTCGATTGCTTCCTCTATTTTGTTTTCTTTTATTAGCACCGTAGCTTTTTTGTATCGTGTTCTCGCGGTATAAAAAGGAAGACCTATTTTAGAGAAAAGTTCAATAGCCTTTTCAAGGGATTTAATATCTCCTGTAATTAAACCCCAGGAGGAAAGAATTTTCCCTTTTTCGAAATCTGATTGGATTGTTTTTTCTCTATTTTTATAGAGTTTTAGAAGTTTTATTGCTTCTTCTATTTTATTTTGATTGAATAAAACCTCCGAGAGCTCGCGGGCGATATCTCTTTCATCTCTCGGGTCTCCTTCTGTTTTTTTTAACGCTTCTTTAAATATTTTTTCCGCCTTTTCCAATTCTCCTTTGAAAGCAAAAATGACACCTTCCGCGTCTTTTAAATCGTATTTTTCTTCTTTTAATTCATTCTTTATTTTTTCAACCTCAGCCCAGTTTCCTCTGTAAAGTTGGCTGTAAAAGAGTTTATCTTTTAAAAATGGCTGGACTTTTCCGTATCTATTTTTAAAATCTTCTATTCTTTCTTGGAGTTTTTCCCAGTAACCAATTCGTAAATAAACAATAGCAAGATTTATAATGCAGTGATATTCTTCATTTCTAATTTTTAGTTTTTTAAATAGTAAAAAAGCTTCTTCCAATTCTTTCAGAGCCTCTCTGTATTTATCGAGCCTGATAAATGAAATTCCTTTGTAATTCATAAATATAGCTTCATTTATTATATCTTTTTGTTTCTTTGCTATATCTATACATTTTTGAAAATATTTGATTGCATCTAAATGTTCTTCGTTTTTCTGTTTGGCTATACCGCCGAGAGTCAGGAAATGTCTCTTCATTTCAACGGAGATATCCTTGCCGCGTTCTTCTTCCACAATTTCTAAAGTTTTTTTAAATTCGCCCTTCGCGCATAAAAGGCGACCTTCGATGAATTTGAGCCGCAGAGGCAATTCTCCTTCGTCTTTTTTGAAATCGGATATAAGTCCGGATGCTTTATCTAATTCTTCTTTTCTGATAAGAAGATATCCGAGAGAATAAATGGCTTGTTCTTTTATTTTCCCTCCGGAAGTTTTGACTGTTTTTCTGAAATATTTTTCAGCTTCTTCTTTATTGCCTATTCTTTCTTCAAGGTTTCCCATTTTTAAAAGATAGTGAGGATTTTCTTCGCCGGAAAGCAGTTTTTTGTAAAGAGATAGAGCTTCATTGATGTTTCCTGTCATCTCAAAAAGTCTTGCGAGAATCATTCGATTAATCTTATCATCTTTTATTGAGAGAGCCTCTTTTAAGAATCTTATCGCGTCAGGATATTCTTTTTCCTTTATTCTCTTTTTCGTCAACTTTATTAGAGACTCCCGGTATTTTTTCTTCATTCCCAGGTCTTTCTGTAAAATATATAGAACTTCGGGAGAAGTGATTTTCTTTTCTATTTTTCCGTAAATATTATCTTTATCTTTTTTAGTTAACTTTTTGTAAAGAAACTCTCTGATCCAGTTATTTTTGAAATATATACCTTTTTTGTCTTTTTGAAGGATATTTTCCGAGATAAAGGAATTGATTAGAATATTAGGATTTTTTATTTTCAAAAGAGAGATTAAATCCAGGGTAATTTTTTCTGGGAATACTGATAATATTTTTAAAAGTTCTTTTTCCTGCCCGGGGAGATTTTCCATCTGAAATTTCAAATTCTCTTCTATGCTCTTTGGCAGGGGAATGGAAGAAATTTTCTTCTCCTTAAAGATAATTTTGTCGCCTTTTCTTTCGATAACTCCTTCTTCAATTAAGATTTCGATTATTTGATTTAAGAAAGAGGGGTTTCCTCGCGTTTGTTCTGCTAAGAAGGAAATAAGTTCTTTTTTGTTTTCGAGCCCGGGGAAATTTTTATCAATAATATAAGTAATTTCTTTTTTATTTAGAGGAGAAAGAGTAAAAATAGTTGTAATATCTGAGAGTTCTTCAATATCGCTTGCTTTCTCATCCGTGCTTATCGCGGTTATAACAGGATTTATTCTTATATTAGTCGCGTTCTCTTTAAGAATGCCGGAGGGCTGTGATGCGGAGGATATATTATCCAATAAGAAAATAATAGGTTCATCGAAAAAGGTTTTTCCACTTAGTAAACGATATAGCTTACCTGTAGTAACTTCTTTTACGTTAACTCCCGCGGATAAAGCTTTTATCTTAAATTGACTTAAGAGAGCCGTCTTTCCGATTCCTCTTTCTCCGTTTATCCAGAAAATATGAGGTTCGGGAAGACGATTAAGAAAAAAATCAAACTTTTTTAATTCTTTTTCCCTTCCTGAAAATAAAAGAATAAAAGAAGGCTTCCTTTCCGCAGTTGGAGTTCCAAGCGCGAGTTCCCTTTTAACGTCTTCTATACTTTTTAAGCGATTATTAAGGTCTTTTGAAGTCATCCGCTGGATTAAAAGATTTATTTCCCCGGGAACGGAAGGATTTTTTTCTTCAGGAGGAGGGAGTCCTTTTTTTAATTTATTTTCTATTATTTTAGATAGGCTGCCTTTAAATGCTTTTTCACCCGTTAGTATTTCATAAAGTATTATACCGACGGAATAAATATCGGAGGAAAAGTTGGGAGAGTCGGTTAATGCTTCGGGAGCTGAATAAGCGGGAGTAATTATATCGGGGTCATAACCCGGGTCGATAAGTTTAACGTTGTTTTTTTTATCGACAAAGATGTGCGTCGGTTTTAAATCTCCGCATATTATCCCCTGGCAGTGAAGAACGGATAGAGAATCAAGAATTGAAAGAAGAATGCTTTTGAATTTTTCGAAATCGGTTTTTTTTGCAGGGATTTTTTTAAAGACCTGATCGATTGTAGGAAGATTGATTTTTTCCATCGAAAACCCGCATTTTCCGTCATCTTCAAACCACTCGTAAACCGATACAAAATGAGGATCTTTAATTTCGGAAAGAAGCTCAAATTGTCCGCGAAGAATTTCTCTATTTGCATTATCTCCGGTTTTGTATGCAACCTCTCCTTTTGTGTAAATTTTTGCGAAATTTCCTTCTTTAAGAAGGTCAAGTTTATTTAATTCCATTCCCCCCCCGGTTACTTGGTTCCCACGTATATTTATATTATAAGGAAATTCCGACCCCAGGTCAAGAGGGGAATACCTTAATTTTTAATTGGCGAATGAATAAATTAGAGAAATAAGTTAATGTGAAGTCATAAATAATGGAACTATTAAGGGATATTTCAATCTAAAAGTAATAAAATATAAAGGTTATTTTAATATATCTTTTTATTAATATACAAGATCAGGAGGATATATGATTAAAATTACAAAGGTGAAAAATGAATATTTGATCGAGTATATAGATCATTTTAATCACATCGATTATTTTGAAGGCAAAGATTATAATAGTAAAAGTGTTAAAGATAAAATGATCCGGGAGAGAATAGAAGAGGTAAAAAGTAAGCTTGAGAAATTGATAAGTGATGTAAATGCTTCTTCCGGTAATAAATCCTGATTTTTTTGCTGAAATTTACGATTATGAAAGTTTGGTTCTTATTCTTTCCAATAGAGCTTTTGTCTTTATAATACCTTCGTATTCGCTTAAAAGTTTACCTTCATATTCAATTCCCACGTATCCACGATATCCCTCTTACGACAACGATTCGGAGCATTCTTTCGTAGTCAATGGTTGTTTCGTTTTCATTTCTATCGAAGTCATACGATTTTGCGCTAACACCTTTTGCGAAAGGCATCAATTTTTCTACACTTTTGTATATGTTAATTCCTTCAGGGAAATTACCAAAATCAGGAAGAGTTCCTATAAGAGGATTATTTACTTTTTTTATAACTTCGGAAAGCCAGACGGCATTACTCGATAATCTTCCGTGATTTTCTATTATTATGTCTATTTTTCTTTTTCCGGCATATTCTGCAAGTTTAGAAAGACTTTCAACCATCTGTTTTTTTTGTTCCCCAGGAGTTCCATCTCCAAGTGCGTTGACTCGAATAGAGTGACATTCTAAAAACCTTGCAGCGTCAATCCATTTGTAATGATTGAGAACAGCCTGGTTTCTCTCTATTTTAGATTTGGCCCCCAGATTCCCCTCATTGTCACACATTATAAGCAGATTTTTCACTCCCACACTGTCCGATCGATTTTTTAATTCCTTAAGATATTTAATGTCTTTTGCTTTGTCAGGAAAGAATTGATTTACGTATTCTACAGCGTCAATTTCAAATTGATCGCGGGCAATAATAGGAAAATCGAGGTTGGATTCTATCCTATTAGTAAATAGATGTCGGTGCAGAGACCATTGTGCCAGGGAAATTTTAAAAATAGGGGGTTCCTCTTCAGAGTTCTTAACTTCTAAGATTGCACTTTTGGTAATCGGATGATTGACCAGTAGAATGGGTGAATCGCTTAGGGCGTAAATTGCTTTTAAATATTTCATGTAGTTATATTAAAATAAATTAAAAAAAAAGTCAATTGCTATGTTGAAGATGAACACAATAATTCGAAGTTGTCAATTGTGTAGATTTTTTTCAAACACTCAAAAGAGTGTGCACGTTACATATAATAGTTGCAGCAACCACTGCAGATGGGAAGCATGTTGCCTTTAAATAGTTGTCTTCTGATATATTTGGTTTTTTCTCCATTCCAGATTTGAAAAAAACTTTTGCGAGTTAGATCGCCTACCGGGAGGTCGGGGCATATTTCGACCTTAGCTGGTGGTTTAATAGTCGCTGCGACCCATGGAGCAATACATCTACCTCTAAATTTATCAAGGAAATTTTTATCTTTATTGTAATAGTTTTTTAAGTCTGCTTCACTTATGTCCGGAGTAAATCTGATGTTGATTTTAGTATTTGGGTTGCAATTATATAACCTTATTTTTTTGATTAAAGAATCATTGATTTTGAAGCCTTTATTGTCAATAACGGCTCCTTGCCAGTAATGAGGTCTTTTTTTGTAACCTTCAGAGAATCTTTTTAAATCTTTTGAGCTGATTGATAAAAGATGTAGAAAATTTATTTCTTTGAAAAGATTTTCTTGGGCAAATGAGGTTATAAAGTCTTTATCAGTTTCAGTATTTAATAAAGAGTAAAGAGACAATTTGGGTTTTCTTTTATTTTGCCTTTTTTTCTCGTAATTTATTGCCTGAATACCTTCCAGTGTTTTAGAAAAAGCTCCTGGAGTTCTTCTGATTGAGTCGTGTTTCTCGGGTGATCCATCAATTGATATGCTTAATTTATCAACGCCTGAGTGGACAAGTATTTCTGCAAAACTCTTTATTAAAGTTCCGTTCGTAACTATACTTAGATAAAGACCTTTTGATTTTAAATGTGTAATTAAATCTTTTATTTCTGGGTGAAGAAATGGTTCGCCTCCGGTCATATTATAGCGGGGTCTTATATAAATAAGTTCTTTTATGACTTTTTTTGCTATATCAAGAGGTATAAAATTGTTTTCCGATTTAATTTGTTTAAGGAAACACATTTTACAGTTAAGATTACATAGTTCTGTTAAATAGAAGTGAATTGCCAATGGGATTGATGCTCTTCCGTTAGTCAAAGGCGTCAGTTTTTTTGCTGAATATGAAGAAAATTTACCATAGAAGGTGGATGGAAGATTCCAAAAATCTCCCTTTAAACTTTCTTTTTGAAAAAAATTAAAGAGCTGTTTTCTCGATAAAAACGTTGCCATGCAAGAATTATAACCTCCTTCACGGATTTGTCAAGTTTTGTTTTTTTTATAAAAAAAACAGAACACAGAGCCCACACAACACAACACCGAAAAATTTTACCTTTGTTTTCTCTGTGTTTTTTTGTTCTCTCTGCGTGCTTTGTGGCTAAAAAATGGTGGGTTGTGTGTTGGTGCTTTTAAAGATTTGTTTATACAATTTCTTTATTCTTGTTTTTTCTTTATAGCTTAGGACTAAACAGAGAATAGTAAAAGCCAGTAATCTTTGATATAGAATACTGCCCGCTAAGATTGTTAAAGATAATAGAATAATACCGAGACATAAATCTGATGTAAGTATTTTTAAATTATAATTTACCGGAAAGATTTTATCCCCAATTATATAAGAAAATAAAGCAAAGAGAAAGTAAGAAAATAAAGTGGCGATTGCCGCTCCCATTATACCGAAACGAGGAATTAAATAAAGATTAAGCGCGATATTAATTATGAGAGGAGTTAGGGCGATCGGTATTAATAACCCTGTTCTTGATTTTATGTAGAAACCGGCTGTAAAAATTTCTTCAAGACCGAAGAAAATGTAAGAAAAAGCAATGATTGGGACAATTGTTTGCGCTTCCCAGTATTGTTTCGCCACCGCAATTTTAAATATTTCCGGAGTGAAGAATGATAGAATCCCCCATAGTATTAAAGATAGCCGTATAAAAGTTACAGCTGAATCGGCAAAGACTTCTTTTTTGTCAGGGTTTTTGAAAAAGAAGGGAGTCCAGGAAGCACGGAATCCATGAACTATTATACCCATTACAGTGCCAAACTGATATCCAAGAGTATAAATACCTGTTTTTCCCAATCCGAGAATCCATTTTATTATCCATCTATCGATTAAATCCAATCCCAACCATATAATGATACATATTGGTAATAAAGGTAATCCGTATTTTAAAAGCTTTTTTATTTGATTTAAGTTAAATTTTGATGTGAGAAGCCTGCGTATTTCAGGGTAAAGCACAAGGAAAAATAGTGAACTACTTCCAAGATTTCCCAGAATTACTCCACCAACGCCAAACTGAAAGTAAAGGACGAAAAGAATATTAAGGCTAATGTTTACAACAAGTCTAAGAGTATTTATTATAACAAATTTTTTTGAACGGTTTTGTATCCTTAAAACTAATAGAGCTGGTTCGGATAAACTCTCTATCCATATAGTGAGAATGGCGAGAGAAATAAGATAGCTGTCACCCGGCAAAAGAAGGAATGATGCTATCCATTTTGAATATGCAATTAATAAGATTAAAAACAACGAAACGTAAATTAAACGAAAAAAGAAAAATGGGCTGAAAATTTCCTTTTTATTGACGTTTTTTTTAGATAGTTGTTTCATTAAAGCATCGTTTAATCCGAGTGAAAATAAAAGAGTCAATGCGCTGGATAATAAATATATCATAGCGAGTTTCCCATATTGAATGTGAGTGAAAGTATGCGTGTAAAGCGGTATCAAAAAGAACCCAATAGCTTTTTTCAATAAGAATCCGAATCCGTAAATAGCTGATTGACCGAATAGATTTTTTATGCTAGTGGAGTTTGTTTTCAATTTATACGGTTAATAGAATTTTGCTTATAAAAAATCGCAAGATTCTATCTCCTAAATTTTTCTATAAAGCTGATTACGGAAGAAGCCCTGTGCTCCCATACTTGATTTGAATGATATCAATCCCCGGTTTACTTCCATGGGATTGTTTTCGGATTCTTCCTGATTTACTCCAAGGTCCAGGTATTCAAATTTATTTTTCTGTCCCCATTTTATAATTTCATAAAGCAGATAATTGATTGGTCTGTGTTCTTGGTAATCGTAGTCGAGAGCAATATAAAAAGCAAGAAGAGTTTTTTCGTTACAAACAAATATAAGAGAACCGCCCATTAGAATTCCCTCTCTATAAGCTAAAAAGAGTTTAAATTTATTTGGTAAAAGCCTATTAAGTTTTTTTAACTCGTCAAGAGTGTGAGTTACGGAAACATCAAATTTTTCTTTGTTTTTTAGTAAAATTGGATAAAAGTTCTCATAATCATTGCTTAATTTTATTTCTACGTTTGAATTGATTGCTTTTTTTATTGCATTCCTTGAATTCTGGTGGCATATATTTATCGGATCACCGGATAATTTTGATAAGTCTATTACCGAAGTGTACATATTGGCGGAATAGGAAAATCCGTTGTAAAGTAGTACATATTCTAAATTTTCATTCATTCTCTTCGAATATATCATCGGAGGAAAGGTAAAATATACATCTTTTATTCCGTTATCTCGACAGTATTCAAGAAATTTCTTGACGATGATATCCGTTTTCCTGAAACCCATATCGTCCATAACTATTCCTCCGAAACTTGCTCCTGCGGGTGATTTATAAATACCCTTGTCGAGCATTCCGGGTAATAGTGCTGCAATATTGTTTTCTTTTTGGAAAATTAAATGATGAAAGTTGAATCTATTCTCAGGGTGATAACTTAAGAATTGTATTTTATGGAATATTGTGCCGTTATTTGCCTTGTCAACAAAATTGTCCCATTTTTCTTTTAGTTCGTCTCTATATGTTTCTATGATTATATCTTTCATACTCCTCAACCTTCCCGTATCCTGCATCAAGGATTACTTCGGCAAGAACTCTTTCACTATTAAACCTTATCATCCACTCAACTGTTATCCTCTTCAACTCCTCAGCCTGTTCCTCTCGTTTATTTTTCATCTCGGGTCTCCTTTGGCTGATTGTCAATAACTGTTTTCCCTTTGCCATCTAAATCCAAATCAAGTCCCGGGGATATACCTTCAATCAGATTTAGCCTTCTGGTTTCGGAGTTCACTCATAAAATAGTATTGGTATTAAACCATAAAACCGAATCTCCTTTCCCCTCCACAGACAAGTGCGGTCTTATTGTATTTTCCATTTCTTTATCAGGTTTAAATTCTAACATTTTTCCTTCTTTTTTGCTATAACAAAATAACCATTCGGGAAACTTTTCATAGTTCATTTCTTTGAATCAACTTAGTATTCTCAAGCAATATCAAACAACGCAAAAAAATAAGTGAGGTCAAGCCAAGTTGCAATAACAAACAAAACAGCGCAATACTTTTTCTTGCTTTTGCCAATGCTGTTTTCCAGAGATCGTATATTGTGGTAAAGAAATATCCGGTAATTTTTAATTGTACTATTCTTAAATTATATTTTGAGAACATATTTTCTATTTTTAAGTGTGTGTATCGTTGGTAATCAAAAGGTGTGGAATGTATTTTGTAAAGAAAAGGCATCGAAAATATTAGATAACCATTTGGTTTTAGTATTCTTGAAATTTCTAGAATTACTTTTTCGGGATATAGCGTATGTTCTAATGTTTCTATAAGAAGAACGGAATCAATTGAAGATGTTTTTATAGGAAGATCCGTTGCATTGCCAATGACATCTGGTTTATGCTTCATCTCAAAATTAAGAATAATATATTTGCCTAATATTTTCGGTAATGCAAATCCCCCGGTAGTATTTCGTTCTCCTCCAATATCTAAAACAATTCCCTTATTTAATAAATGCGAATTGTTTTTAAGGTTATCGTTTATAAGTTTTCTACGATGTGGATATTTTATTTCATTTATCAGTTTCATTTTTGTTCACTTTTAATTTGAAAACCAATGTTTGGATAGGCAAAACTTTATGGAAGTATATATCTGTAAGCATGGGAGAAAGATTGGCAATAAAGTCAAACACTTTTTTGAACGGTAAACCCTTAAAGCATTCAAATTTTCTTTTAATAATTTCTAAATCAGTGGTGTCGAAAGCAAAATAACTGCAATAAAAACAATGTTCGACCTCTCTATAAGCAGTATAAGAACTAAAATGTGGGATAATTATTTCTATAATCGCACCATCCTTGCCAATTCTTTCTATTTCTTTTAGTAGTTGTACCCTGTTTTGAATATGTTCGAAAACATTATCCATCAAAATATAATCAAAGCTACTGTCTGTAAAAGGAAGTGGAGAAACATTCAAATCCCAAAGGACGTCTACACCTTTATTGGGAATTATGTCCACATTTATAAAATCATTGTATATCTTTTTACCGCATCCAAGATTGAGTTTATTTTTCATTTAAAACTACCATAGTAACATTGCCAAATAAAGTACAGTCAACAATGAAGCCAAGAATAAATAAACAACATTTCCGTCTTTTAAGAGAAATGATACAGCCTTTAAAAAAACCAAATAAAACCCTCCAATCATTAAAACTGTGTTCGTCGATTCTTTAAAGTTTAGTCCTGCGCGCCATAGCTATGTTTGTCCTCAGGAAATTTGCCTGTTTTAACTTCTTCTTTATATTGAATGAAAGCTTTTCGGATTATTCTTTCTAGATTAACGTATTGTTTTGAAAACTTTGGTTTGAAATCGAAAGATAAGCCAAGAATATCGTTTACTACAAGAATCTGACCGTCGAGATTTTTGCCTGCTCCGATTCCATAAACTGGTATTGAAACTTTTGATATAATTTCTTCTGCGAGTTTAATCGTTACTGATTCTAATATAATAGCGAATGCGCCAATTTCTTCAAGAATTTTCGCGGAATCCACGGTTTTTTTGATTTCTTCTTTGTTTTTCCCTATTACTTTGTATCCTGTCTGGAGATAATATTGTGGGTTTATTCCTAAATGTCCCATTACAGGGATACCTGCATTTATCATTGCTCTTATGTTATTTTTTTGTTTTGTCCCTTCCACTTTTACTCCGGATGCGCCTAACTGTAGAAATCTTCCGGCATTTAATATTGCTTCGTTCGGAGTAGTCTGGTAAGATAAAAAAGGCATATCCACAATTACCGGAGAATTTTTAACGCCTTTTATGACGCTCTTTGTAAATGTAAACATATCTTCTATTGTTACGGGAATGGTGGTTTGGTATCCGATTTCACAGGTTCCGGCAGAATCTCCGACAAGAATCCAATCTATACCGCATTCATCGGCAATTCTGGCTATTGGATAATTATATGCGGTTATTCCTACTACGAATTCTTTTTTTTCTTTTTTATCCAGGAGGGTTATTATTGTTTTAAGTTTATCCCCCAATTCTTCCAACCAGTTTTACTTTATTGCCATTGGATATCTCAGTCTTCCCCATGATTGAGGTTATATATCCAGAGGCTGTTTCTTCGCGTACATCTACGATCTGAATTTGCCCAAGAGGGACTATTAAATCTGCTTTTTCTTTATAAATAAGAAATACGTCACCCATTTTAACCGAGCCCATACCGGGTTCTATGAAAATTACCGCAAAAGGTTTTACAATATCTTCCTTGACTTTCAATGCAATTATTCTTCCTTCAAGTTCATAAGTGGTGGGGGTAGCTTGACCTACAATAACCTCCGGAGAAGTATATTTCATGATGTGGTCGCCTTTCTTTATTTGTTCGTAGGATTCAATTACTTTAGCTGTTGAAAGCTTTTCCCCTGCTTCCAGGATTTTTAACAAGCCTTTTATTCTTACTATATTTCCGTAACCGCCTACTCTTTTATCCCACTTGAATATAACGTAGATATCTTCATCGTTAATACCATCAGAAGTTCCCCTGTTTACTTCTACATCATCGCCGAGTGTAGTAGGAGAGCCTTTAAATACAGGGATAGGTTGTATGAGTTTACTTATCCGACCTATACTGATGCTTCTATCTTTAGTTATAAATCCGGCCAGAAGAGCTGCTTTCTTCGTGAAAGCATAATCTTCTGCTTTGACAACAGAGAAGAGTATTGCTTTCTCATCTCCAATTTCCATTGTACTTCTTGTTGCTCTTGATTCTTCTTGCAGTTCGCTCTTTGTACCTCTTATTTCTTTTACAAGACCTTCATCAACGGGCAGGGTCGCAGTTTGTTCTTCCGGAACGTTAGGTATTACAAATACTTCTCCCGGATAAATCCAGTGCGGGTCCGCAATAGAATCTTCATTTGCTTTATAAATAACTGGCCATAGAAATGGATCATTGTAATAATAACCGGCAATGTCCCATAAGCAATCTCCTTTTACAACAGTATGTTTTTTGTATTGAGCGACTAAAATGATACTGGTAGTTAAGATGATAGAGATAATAAAAATAAATTTTTTCATTTTTACTCCTTTTCTTTCACATATTTTAATTCAAGGTCCTGAATTATATTGTTTAAATATCCTTCCTCTTCCATATCTAGATTGCCTTTTGTTTTGTCTCTAAGTATTATGAGAGAATCAATAAGATACTCTGCCATCTCGATATCCTTGTTCTTTTTTCCGGTAGTTGGATCTTCTGCTAATCCCAGGGAAATGTATGATCCGGTAGCCAAACGCAGGATTATAGAAAGGAAAGTTGCTTTTTCCAATTTTTCTGATTGCTTTTCTTCTTTTTTGTTTTTTTGTTTACTGCTCACTTTCTTTACTCCTTCCTATCTTGACCAGAAAACCCTGAGGACTTTTTGGTCTCCAGAGAATTTATATTCGATCGCTTCTTTACATCCTTGTTTCTCCTTTTGTAGATTTTGTCCATCTCTTTAATTCTCCTTTGTTGTTTAATAAAATGGGCGAAAGAGGATTTGAACCTCTGACTTCCTGCTTGTAAGGCAGGCGCTCTCACCAGGCTGAGCTATCCGCCCTTTATTTTTATATTAATTCTTAGGCATTGATTTGTCAAGGTCTTTGAGGATTTATTGGTACGCAGATGAACGCAGATTTTCTGGATTGCCCCCTCACATCCCCAGATATTTTTATTTTTAAAAAACAAAATAAAATTGGGGGGTGTTGGGCTTTGTGTTCTCTCTGTCTTTGTGGGAGGTTAATCTGGTGTTTTGGGTTGGGGTTTAGTAAAAACAACAAAAAAAATCCTGTTTATCCTGTTTAATCTGCGTCCAATTATTGGGGTGGGGATTGGGGCCTGCGGCCTGTGTTCATCTGTGGTTAAACTTTTTCTTACCTTTTTTTCCTCAGTACAGTTTTATAGAAATTTTCGGTTTTTTTTGCGATGTTGCTCCAATCATATTTTTTTGCGGTTTCAATACCTGTTTTTTTAATTTTTTGCCGCTTTGAATTATCTGTCAGAAGTGAAATTGCTTTATCTGCGAGTGATAATGGATTGCCTTTTTTAAATAGCATTTCTTTGTCCGGTATTACTTCTCTGTATCCGTTTATGTTCGAAGCTATTACAGGTGTACCGCATGCCATAGCTTCCAGAAGAACAATACCAAATGTTTCACCAAATAGAGCGGGTGAACAGTAGAGATCGGCGCTGCGATAGTATACCGGAACCATTTTATTTGGGAGCATTCCTTTAAAAATAATGGATTTTCTTAATGTATGGGGAATATCTTTTGGCGGAATTCCTTTTCCTGCTACGATAAGTATTACATTGGGTAATTTTTTCTTTATTAATGGAAAAGCCTTTAGCATAACTGATAAGCCTTTTCTTGGATCTAATCTTCCTAAAAATAAAATGATTTTTTTATCGGGAAATTCCTTTATTTTTTCTCCTTCAGGGCTAAAGCGCCCCGTGTCGACTCCATTGGCTATAATTTTGTAGTTGCCTTTTGGAAAATGAGGGTAAATTTCTTTAAATGCATGATTAGATACGCATATTGAACCGTCTATTTTTTTCGAGATGCGGGTAAATAAAAATTTTGAAAGTTTATAATAATTAAAACCCGAAAAAGCAGTATGAAATGTTGCAATATTTGTAGAGTTAGAATACCTCAGAGCTAAAAAAGGAAGGTTAGGGGCAAAAGGGCCATGTGTGTGGATAATATCGAAGGAATTACTATTAATAAATGTTTTTACTTTTGAAAAAAGCATTGGAGAGAAGGTCCAGTTCACTTCACTTTTATTGGCGTGAAAGCTTATCCTGTTTCCAAGTCTTGTGACTTCTTTGTTTTCTTTTGCTTCAGGGTGTCCTCCTGTTAGAATATGTACATCATTACCAAGTTTCCGAAGAGCTTTTGAAAGATGATGAAGAACTTCGCTGACTCCCCCAGGATCCGGGTAGTAAGAATCAGATACTTGAAGAATCTTCATCAGAGGCAACTGCCGTTAATATAGAAGACGGATCGAAATCTACCTCGTTGAAAGATAGGGCTCTAATGATTGTTGTTTCTTTTGGGGTGTCCTTTGAAGCTTTACCTTTTCTCACTATTGCAACTTCTCCGTCCGAGATCATTACCCCTTTCATTCCTCCCTTCAGAAGGACTATCGATCCTGGTGGATATATTCCCATTATATCGAGGAATACTTTGACTAAGGAGGGATCGTAGATCTCGTTACTTTTTACAATGTATTTAAGTGTTTCAAAAGGACTTCTTACGTTCTGATAGATTCTGGGGGTTGTCATTGCGTCGTAAGAATCAACTATCCTGATAATGCGGGCAAAAAGAGTGGGTTTTTTTGTACTGATATCGGGATATCCGGCCCCGGAATAGTCAATATGATGCTCTAGTATACCGCGAAGTGCAAAGACTGGTACTTCTTCTACTCCTTTTAGGAAAATTATTCTCTCGGCGGAAAGATAAGGATGCTGCTTGATTTTTTCGTATTCAATATTGGTTAGAGTATCCGGCTTGTTCAAAATATCACCGGGAATATCTATCTTTCCAAGATCATGGAATAGCGCTGCTATTCCAAGTTCAAGCAAATCTTTTCTGGAAATGCCCAGCTCAATACCCATTGCAATCGATAGTATGCAGACATTCGCGGAATGATTAAAAGTATAGGAACCTATATCTTTGATTATTGTTAAAGCGATGAGATAACTTCTTTCCCTGAAAAGCAGTTCTGAGAATTTTCTTACTATTCGGCGGGCTTCATAGATGTTTGATTCTTCTTCAATAGCAACTTTTTTCAAATAACTGACGGAATCAAGAAGGGTAGAAAGAGCTTCTTTTCTTATAGAACGTAAAATACCGTCTTTTTGTTTTGAGTCTTCTATACGTGCTATTTTTATAGATTTAACCTCTTCTTTCGTTAAGCTTTTAGAGATTTTATCAAAAGAGTGTTTTGATGTGGCAAGATGTGAGCCCAGAGTGCATAAAAAGGAGACAATTTCGTCAAGTTCTGGTAAATTGAGGAATACAATTGACCCGATCGATAGAGTTTTTAAATCATGGATCAAGGATCTATACCTGCCCATTATACCCATTTCCACTATTGCTCTCTCATCATTAAAGAATAGATGATTTTCGGAAATGGATAATTCTATTTTATTGAATTCTTTAAATAGTTCTGATAAAAATTGATGGGTTTTTTTGGCGTGCTGATAGAGTGTTTGACTCTTTGTTTGGAAAACCCGGGCAATATGGATTGAAGATGAAAAATATAGAATAAGGTTTCTGATATCAGTTTGTTTCATGATTTTTTAAAATCCTTTCAACTGTTGCTTTAAGATATCTTGAATTTCTGTATCGTGTTATAATATCGATAGCTTTTTCGTCTTTTACGTTAGATAAAGCCTGGATGGCCATTTTCTTGATTTCATATACCTTTTCATTAAATAAGTGTTTTTTACGTAGTATTGTGTTGAATATTTTTATTGTGTCATCGGTTGTAAGAGTGGAAAGTAATTCAAGCAGTGCTTTTATTTCTTCATTTGAAAGCTTCCAGAATTTTTTAGATAATATCCAGTCTCTGACAATTTCGAATTCTTCCGGAGTCCATATTGCTTTTAATTTTCCAAGGACTATGACTCTTACGGAAGAATCAGGATGATTTAAATATGCTATAACGTCTTTCCTTGATAAAACGGAAAAGAGGGCTTCTTTTACTTGAGGTAAATTCTTTTTCTCAAACAGTTCTTTTAAACATGGAATAAAGTATGGATCTTTTAGTTTTTTTATAATGGATAATAGAACAGAGAAGGTTTTTTCTTTGGAGTTAAGTAGACGAACTTCGAGTTCTTCTCTGTGATTGGCAAAAATATTTTTCAGTAAAGATACGATCAGGTCTTTTACAATAAAATCACTTGTGATTTCCAGTTCGTTTATCAGCGCGTCTACTCCTTTGATACCTACATATTCAAGGAGTTCAACCGCTTCTCTCTTTATTCTGTTTGAACCGGATGCGGTTAAAGCATGAAGGTATAATTGTAAAGCCGCTTCAGAGGTAATAATTTCTTTTATTTTGTCTTGAATTTGAGTGAGTTCTTTTTTATTCTCATTGAGACTTTCAATTAAATTTTTTGTTTGATATAAAGCAGAAAGGTTGCCCGCGGATAAAAATTTTGGAATAGAATCTTTAAGTATTGAGTATAGGCTTTTTCTTTTTCTATGGATTTGCTCATATGAGAGAAGATCTTTAATGCTTTCAATAAGCAAGAAAGGAGCACGTTCTCTATCTATTGAAATCTGTGGTTTGTAAGTTACTCCAAATTTCTGTTCATCTTTTTGGGTAGGGTCCTTTTTCTTTACTTTTACAGGAAGCACAGTGAGCTGGTTGCTTTTCATTTCCGATGGTAATTTTATATCTTCGTATTCATTAAGTTCTTTAACTTTTTCAACAGCTTGATAGATTATGTGGGGGAATTTTGCCTCCCAGAGATCTTCCACCAAGCCCACTGTAGAGGAATATTCTTTGTTGGCTATAATCGATACTAATGTCTCAAGTTCTTCTTCGCCGATTCCTTCAAGAAATGTTAAGGATCTTATACCGTTGCGGTACAGAAAAAGAGGAATTGAGGTTAAGCGTTTTGGGTCGGAATGTAACACTTTTGAATCATTCATGATTTTATCTTCGTCGATTAGTAAAACTATAGGACCTAATTCTTCTTGGACTTTCTTGAGCTCAGCAAGACTTTTCTCGATAAATTCCTTTGTTGTGTCAGATACTTTTTGATATAGCTTGTGATTTTTTATTGACTTTATGAAATAATTTACAAATGAATCCAGATCTTTCATTGATTTAATTTTACGCTAACATTGAAAAATTTCAACCCCCTGACGATAATTGGACGCAGATTTTCAGGATTATCAAGATTTTTTTCTTTGTGTCTTTGCGTGAGTAATTTAGTCATCAATCACTGGTCAAAAAAAATATCGGTGTTTATCTGTGTTCATCCGTGGCTAATTATGTGTTGTGAGTGGGGTTTTAAACATACAATCTTATAAATCTGCGTCCTATTTATTCTACAATTCGGATTGCTTCTGGATCGGATGTGGTAATTTCCAGCCCGTATTTTTTGTGGTCAATAAGTTTACCCTTGAGTTCTATTTCCTTGTCGCTTAATTCTTCGAGATTAAATCCTTCGCCTTTTAATTTTGTTAAGCCCTCTTTCCAGAGTACAAAAGTAAATTGGTCTTTTCCTTCACCAAAATCAATGAAAAGATGTCCGGATCTGGAAACGTTCCAGTTGGTAGGTCTTCCTGAAATAATTACCCATTCTCCTATATTTTTTTTCAGCTTGGGTAAATCATATGGATTAAGCCTAAGAGGTTTTTTTAGAGTTTTACCCTTGGTCCAAAGTTCCGCAAATTTTTCTGAAAACTTACGGGTTAGTTCTTCACTTTCTTTTATTATAAGAAGATTTTCATCATTTAGTTCCTCAGCCGAGTGAGTCCAGTTGTAGGAACCGGTTATCAAAGTTTTATTGTCTATTATTGCAAACTTGTTATGCATTATTCCTTGATGTTTATCGATATGTGATTTGTGGGCACCGTCCAGTCTGACTTCTACTTTTCTCTCACTTAAGAAGTGATGTTTTGAGTATCCTATTTCTTCCGCGCTTTTTGCGTCGAGAAGGACTCTTACTTTTACGCCTTTTTCTTTTGCTGAAGTGAGGGCATTCGATAATTCCCGGTCTGTTAGTATGTACATTGCGACATCTATTTTTATTTTCGCGTTTTCCAGTTCTTTTAGAATTGCGTCGCGTGCTCCACCATTTGGGCTAAAAAATACCTGAATCGATAAGGATATTATTAGTAAAAGCATTTTTAAAAACATCCCCCTCTAATTTTTTGAGGGGGATGTTTTGATTAGTTGAAATACTCCAATATTACCTGTAAAAAAGCCCGATGACTCCGGCAATTATGGCAAGTATTCCGATAGGTATAGCTAACACAGTCATAACATTTTCGACCATCTTTTCATGTTCCTTTTTCGAGAGTATAAGTTTCACTAAATCAAGTGTTAATAACGAACCTGCAGCGATACCCATGAAACCCTGAAAGGTCCCGGCAGCTCCATGTGCTCCCCAGAAACCAATACTGGTAAGTATAACAACGACACCGATGGGTATCTTAAGAGCCGAAAGAGCTTTAACAGAACTTTCCAGCTTTTTATTGATCTTTTTGAGGAGATCCATTATTAGTATTAAGCCTCCCAAAATTAAAAATTCCATACGATACCTCCTTTACTTTTTTGTAGGTTTTTAAGTTTTATTGCCATTTTACATTTAACTCTCTGTTTGCTTTTGCTTCGTTGAGTCTTCCTACGGGAGTTTTATAAGGACTTTTTTGTAACTCACTCGGTGTTTCTTCTGCTTGTTTTGCTATTGTTTTCATTGCATTGATGAAGTTATCTAAAGATTCTTTTGATTCTGTTTCTGTGGGTTCTATCATCATAGCCTCTGAAACAATGAGGGGAAAATAAATTGTTGGAGCGTGATATCCCATATCCAGAAGGCTTTTTGCTATGTCAAGTGCTCTTATTTCGTTTTTTTTGAATCTGGAAGCGGAAAGTACAAATTCATGCATGCAATTTTCCTGATAAGGGATATCATAATTTTCTTTAAGATGGGAAAGTAAATAATTTGAGTTTATAATCGCCTGTTCTGTTACGGAGCGTAGACCATCTGCGCCTAACATTCTTATATATGTGTAAGCCTTCACTATTACGGAGAAGGCTCCATAGAAGCTTGAGACTTTTCCGATTGAATTTTTGAGCTTCCAGTTGAATTTGTACTTTTTTCCGTCAAATTCGATTGTAGGTACAGGTAAAAATTCCGAAAGATGTTTTTTTACTGCTAAGGGTCCGCTGCCCGGACCTCCTCCTCCATGTGGAGTGGCAAAAGTTTTATGTAGATTGAAATGAATTATATCCACGCCAAAATCCCCGGCTTTGGTTGTACCTAAAAGCGCATTAAGGTTTGCTCCATCCATGTAAAGGAGAGCGCCGCTTTTATGGAGTATGTTCGATAGTTCCTTTATGTTGGACTCAAAAACTCCCAGGGTATTAGGGTTGGTAATCATAAGAGCTGCTACTTGTTCATTCATCGATTTTTTCAGGTTTCGAGGATCTAAGATTCCATTTTTATTGGATTTTACTTCTTTTATTTTAAATCCGGCTCTCCTTGAAGATGCAGGATTTGTACCGTGTGCTGTATCTGGAATTAGTACTATTTTTCTATTTTCTTTTTTTAAATCGAAGTAGGCTCTGGTGATTAAAAGGCCGGTTAGTTCGCCATGAGAACCGGCTTCGGGTTGAAGGGTGATTGCATCCATTCCTGAAATTTCTTTTAAAAATTCTCCGAGGTCAAACATTATTTTAAGAGCACCCTGTATTTCACTTTCAGGCATTTTAGGGTGCAAGTTTAAGAGTCCTGGTAGATTTGCCGTATCCTCGGCTGCTTTTGGATTGTATTTCATTGTGCAGGATCCGAGAGGATACATCCCTTTATCTATATGATAGTTCATTTCAGATAATTTCGTAAAGTGTTTTACTGTTTCCCTTTCGGGTATGGGGGAGAATTTCATCGGTTTTTTTCTTGTCTGGGAGGATTTGAAAAAATTCAGCAGAGGTTTTTCTTTAACGTCAAGAGCAGGAGTATAATTATTTTTTTTTGAACATTTATGTTCACAAAGCAATTTCATATTCGTAATATTATTAGACTAATAGTTTTTGTCAACTGTTAAAATTGTACAAGCCTAACCCTCCGAATTTCTACACCAATCCAGTAAAATTC
>Ga0315539_1001154_pt1 | contig 19621 bp, 20 predicted proteins | sample SalMarSW160150MG_FD_203097 | JGI IMG/M metagenome (GOLD analysis project Ga0315539, IMG submission 203097) | Salt marsh sediment microbial communities from the Plum Island Ecosystem LTER, Massachusetts, United States - Salt Marsh Sediment SW1601-150 ... | reverse complement strand
ACCCGGCTCAGGGCCGACACCGCCCGGCTCAAAGACAGTTTTGAAGTGATGGGCCAGCTCGGATATATACACACACGGCCGTTCAAAGCCGTAAAATATCTCGCTGCTTGGCAGATTCGGGTCAAAAACCATTACATTTGAATCATTATCACGAAAGTCAATCAGGTTTACGGCCATCTGTGCGGCCTCATTCGCATTAAGTACCTTGTTTAATGCGTTATACAAATAGACCTCATTAGCATCATTGATATTCACCATCTTATACCCATCCGGCTTTATCACCCGGTCCATACTACAAGTCGTTGCTATATGCCGATAGGCATAATTGGGATCAAAGCTGGCATCATTACAAACACTTATGAACCATTCATTAAAATCTCCTGGTTGGACTGGTGTTTCGAAGACAGCCTTTCTAAACTCTCCTCCCCAATCCTCCAACCGCGTGTCGATGTTCTCCTGATTCAGGATGAACCTGTAACGAAGCTCAAGCTCATCGGAGATATCAAAGGGAGTATATAGCCCATTCGGCTCATAATATTGCCAAACAACGTCCCTCTCATATGCGGCCAGGTCGTCGATATTTATCCCTCCAGCCCCGTTATTGCATCTTTTATTCTTCAAGGGCGCTTCATCATTCGCGTCATAAAGCGTATGTACGGGCCGCCAGCTCAAGGCCATAAGGTCAACCTGCATCAGGCTTGAGCCGTCAACCTCGTTAGGCTGGCCATTGGGATTGAACTTATAGCCGGTGTTGACGTTGAGCATCCCGCCGTTGTCGATGACTCTTACGGCAGCGAAGATCGGCCTTCCCTTGCTGGTCATAATGCCATTAAGCCTTATCCACTTCGAATCGCTTACGCCGTCGCCATCTGCATCGGCCGGCTGTTCCCCCAAAAAGTCTGAATGCTCGTCATCAGGATTTATAAGGTCAATCTCGTTGCCGTCAGGTACAATTTCTATCGGTACATCCGAGGCGCTCAAATTACCATACAAATCCGTGATATGCCGCCAGCGGGGGTCTTTAGGATCATCGTTATTCGGATACGGCTCAAGACTTGCCAGCCACCGGTCATTATCGCCCGGACAGTCATAATATTCCTGACCTGGAACGCCCGGTACATCTTCCATCAATTGCCGACAGATATCTTCAATGACCGCGTCGACGGCAGCGTATAACTCTCTGTTCTCGGATATGTACGATGTCGCGATATTATCGACTCGTGCGCTCATAACAAACATAATACCCACCACCGCCAGCAGCACCGTTAGCACCACGGTCATAATCAAGGCCGAGCCCGTGTTAAACTCAGCTCGTTGTAATTTTCGCGGTCCGGTTTGCATTTTTCTTTAAGCCCACACGCTCGAGGCGCATTAAAACTTATCTTTCAGATAAACCGTATGGCTAAATCTCCTGCCGCCCTTTAGAATTCCTCTCGAATCATAAAGCGTAAATACAAATCTTATTGCATCATAAGAGCCCTGATAATCCAGATTTCCGTCTCTGACCTGCTGGTTACTCGGCCACCAGTTTAGCCAGTTGCTTTGAGGTCCCGAAAACTGCACTGCAAAATCATCCACGCCCTTAGCCATAACCATCGGGATATAGTTGGGATCGGCCAGGTCCACACTCGGCCGACTTACCCATTGATCAAAGGCCTGTGGATTAGTATTCGGATTAGGCATATTAAGCACCTGGAAAGCCTGCCATCCAGCTAACGACCTGACATCATATTCACGGGTATCATTGCTGTTATAGGGGTCACATTCGGACTGGTCACTCAGGGCGCTGTCGGCCGTTAATATCTGCACTCTCCTCAAAAGCAGCTTCTTACACTTATCTTCTTCGTCGGGTGAATTCGAGTCAGGTTTATTCGACTGGCCGTACCATATCCTCGCTGCGTTTCCGACCACTGTTTTATTACCTGAACCCGCCACGTACTGCCGAGTTGACTGGAAATCGCCGTTTGCGAAGAAAACGAGCCTGTCGGACCTAAGGTTTGGATCGGCCGAAGCAGGGTCCGGGAGTTGGTAAACAATCGCCGCAACCGGACCTGCCCTGAAGCCTTTGAAGTCCGCGTTTATCTGGTCGGTAATAGCCCGCAGATTCCGCATAATCTCGGAGGTCGCCCCGGCCGTGCGCTGCGAGTCAATCGCCATCTTGAAAATCCCGCCAACCGCCGCCATCGTCACCGCCAGGACCGCCACGGCCACCAAGAGCTCAGTTATGGTAAAAGCCTTCTTCATAACCAGTCCGCAGTTAAAACTTTATCACCTTTTGATACACGCCTATAGTCGGATTCCTGCCTCCGCCAAACGCCGGCGGCACCACCCAGACACTCATATAACGTTTGCCTTCACCAGTCAGGTCCTCCTCCTGCCTGTCCCTGTCAAGTTCGATTATAAGCTCATTAGGGGCTTCCAAACGCCTGAGTATGCGATAAATGCCGCCTGTCTTGTCTGCAACAATCGTGCTACCTTTATTGAAGAATCTTACTATGATGGGGTGTACTCGGAACCGATTGGCGATTGGGCGAATCAGAAGTTGCCCAAAAACAGGCTTAGGCCAGTCGTACACTGCTACGTCCGGGTCGTCCAAGGGATATCGTGTATGCATACCCGTCTTTCGGCAGACAAAAACGGTCACCTGCACCAGTCCTGAATCATCTATCTTCCTGCACAGCGCCGACCAGTAATAGCTGTGCGGCGAATTGGAATCTACCGACGGGTACGCAAACATCCTGTCAGCATCGGCCGGAAGCGTGTTGCCGGGAACATCATTGAAATTGGCCATCTCTTCAGTACTCAGCGCACCAACATCCACGCCATAAAGCCTTATTTTTGTAAAGGCCTCGTCCGCGGCGATTGCGCCAATCGTCCGCTCCGCCGCTATCGTGGTAAGGCCGATGCCGACCGGGAAGGTCCCGGCGATGAACATAAGGCCCACCGCCAGTATCCCGACCGCCATCAAAACCTCCGTCAGCGAAAAACCGTTTTTTGTTAGTTTATAGTTCATAGTTTGGAGTTCATAGTTCATAGTTTGGAGTTCATAGTCTTTTATGATAATGTCCGCTTCAAGCCACTTAACATCTTCGATATTTCTACCAAGCAATTTTGAAGGTCATCGAATTCCGGTTGCTTTATATATTTCTGTCTTACAGAAACTTTCAATACAGCCACACATTCAAAAACCGAACCTCTCGCCATATCGATAAACCTTCCAAAATCCTTTTTAGTACGAGCAGAGTCTTCGGCAATATTCAGCAAAATTAAGACTGCTGCCCTTCGTAGCTGACTGGTCAACCCAAAGACTTCTTCTCTGGGAAAACGTTTGGTTACCGCGTAAACCCGATTAACAAAATCCTCTGCCTTTTTATAAACGTCCAGTTTTTCAAAGTTAAACACCATTTACGCGCCACTGAACCATAGCAACCACCAACTACGAACTACGAACTCATTACTCAATAATTGTCCCCGTGTACGGATTTATATATAAAACATCCAGGTACTGCAGATAATCCGTGTACCTGACAGCCTCATCAACTCTCGAAAACTCATTTTTGTCGTAAACGACCAAATTACTCACACTCAGCTCCTTCTTATACCCATCAGCCCCATAATCATCTTGGTAAAACATTGCCCTACCTGCATCCACTACTGCTTTCTTGTTGAAAATCTCATCAAGACTATCACCATAAGAAGGAGAATCCCCCTGACCATCCTTATTTCTCACCCTCACATCACGAATTACCAGTTTTCCCGTCGGAGTAAAAATGATTGAAAAAGTCGTTTTGTCGGTAAGTTTGCTATCACTATCTATCTCAGTATCACTTCCAACTCTTTCCATCACGCCCTGAGCTTCCGGCAATTTAATTGGCTTTAGGCCCATTATGGCACGGAACCCTGTCTCAGGAAGATTTAGATTTTCCGAATCGTGCAGGATGAAAATCATATATTGATTATGGCCGTTGGGGTCGTACTGAAACCTTATCCCCGCGTATTTTTGATGTTTCGCGGCAAGCGCGCGGGCGGTCGAGAGAGCGCCGCTAATCATACTCTTTGCGCCGCTCGAATGTATCGACTCCTGCAGGACCCGCGCTGCCGGTATCGCCACCGCTATCATAATTCCTATAATCGCCGCCGAGACAACCATCTCGCTCAGCGTCAGGCCACTTAGTTTTCTTGGTTCTATTGGCATCTTTCCACCACGCCTCGTGCCAAAATTTTCATATTCCCTTGCTCGCTATATTATCATTCCTTCTGTCAAAATCCCCGTCCGGCCCGGCTGAGGTAATTTTCGGGAAATTATCGCCCGGCTGATACTCATAACGAAGCGATTTGCCCCAGGGGTCAATGAATCTAATCAAATAAAAATTCTCCTCCCTCTTGACAGGGTCAGGTTTAAATTCCAGTTTTCTATCATCCTCGGCATCGCTTTCATTCTCATCAAGATGTGTCGTCAGTGAATCAGTTATCGCGCCAATAATTCTGCTGCTGTCCGGAACTCTGTTCAGGTAGTAATAAAGCACCTCACTCGAATGAAATTCATCGTTAGGCTCGCCCGGCCCAATAAAAGTACCTACCAGATATGTATTCTCCAGGCAGGTCAGGTCATTACACTCCGGCGGAAACTCGCCGCTAAAGTCATGATACTGCTCAAGTGCGGTAACCAAGATGCTGATGGTACTCTCGGCAAGCCTTATCTTGGCCTGCAAAAGCGCATAGCCGCCCACACCTGCGACGATACTGACCAATATGGCCAGAATCGTCACCGCAAGCACCAGCTCAAAAAGAGTCATTCCCGATATGTTTCCGGAAACCTTCATATTCGCACGAAACCTTTAGCACTTAAAGAGCAGAAACGCCACGTTTGTCGGGGCAATGCCCGCCGTAGCCTAAAGCGGGGAAAAACAATCCACTACTTCCCGAAGTTGGCAATATCGTCTTTGGTACCGTAAATGCCGTCATAACCGGCTGAGATAAGAATGTATGTCTGCGGATTGTAAGGCCGAGCCCCAACCTTTATTGCCGGATTCGTAATCGCATCATAAAAAATTTCCATGCCTGCCTTGCCCCCTTCCGTATAGCCCGAGCCAAAATGATGGTCCGCATTGCTTCGCCGCGCCAGAGGCAGTCTCATATTGCCCAAATCTATCAGGTTCTGATTGTCCTCGAAGTTATAGATGTTACCGTTGGCAGAGGTAATGTCGAATTTATGACTGCTTCGGCTTGAGTCGTAATAAAGCAATGGAGCACCTACCGTTACAGTGTCCCTAGGGGTAGCCGAGTCCAGAGCGACTTTCTTTTTGATGTAGATATCGCACAGCACCGGCCCGATTTCCTTGTTGGCCGGGTTCCCGCCCGGATACAAATCGCCGGTCCCACCTACACCAAATAACCTCTCAATGTCGACCGCCTTCGTTCTTTCATCAATCTGCAGGTACGGCCCCATACGTCTGGTAAGGCTTTCATCTTCATCCTGTTGAGAGGCACCGTTCACACCTGCAATCGCGTATGCATTGGGATTGTTATCGGTAACAACGAGGTCAAAGTTACTCACAGGGTCATAGCCCTGCAAATCGCAGCCGACAAGTGCCTCGGCGAGTTTCTGCGCACCACAGGTGTACTCAGGCGATGAGCCCGTCCGCTCGGATGGCGGATAATTGTCGTAATCATTATAGAACATCTCAAGCGACGATTTGATACCGTATAACTGCGCCTGCTGCGCTACCTCCTTGGCATGCCTTTTCGCTACGTTTATCCCCGGCACCAGCACGCTGATAATAAGGCCTATAATCAGCATCACCGTCATCAATTCAATGATGGTAAAGCCGTACCTACGCTCTGATTTTCGCAAATCCTTTCTCATATCGCTTGCCCGTTTCATTATACGGTTCTACTTTTTATTCGCCGCTGAAGTTAGTAATATCGTCGTCCGTGCCGTAGATTCCGTCGTAACCGGCCGAAATCAGGATGTATGAATCAGGATTGTGAGGCCACCTCTTCACTGATACTTTCGGATTGGAAATTTTGTTGAAGAAGATTTCCGGACCGATTACGCCCGTTCCCTCGTCGGTATAGCTGAAATCAAAATGATGATTATCATTCGGCAGGGTTGCCTGTGTAAACACACCCAAATCAACTAGTGTCGCATTGTCTAAAATGTTATAGATATAATCTTCAAATTCTCCAGGATTCGACTCGCCGGGCGCCGGAAACTTCTTGTTGGCCGGATTCGCTTTGTAATAAAGTACCGGCGTGCCCGCTTTGACCGTGATTGTCCTGGGGGTCTCACTATCATCCGTAGGGTCAGGTATCTGTATATTTTTCACCTTGTATGTGTCACAGAGTACAGGGCCAAACTGCCTGTTTACCGGGTCCGACCCGGGATACACCTCACCTGTGTTGCCACTTCCAAAAAGATTCTCCAGATTGTAAATGCCAACGTTCTCGTCGATTTTCAAATACGGGCCTTTGCGCCTTTTTAGACTCTCATCCTCTGCCGGAGCGGCGATAGCGTATGCCTCTAGAATTGCTAGGGTTTCAACAATATCGAAGTTACTATATGGGTCATAACCCCTTAAATCGAGCCCAACAAGCGCCTCACAAAGCTTCTGCGCTCCTACAGTATAATTAGGCGTCACTCCGGTAATCCCCGACGGCGGGTAGTCGCCGTAATCACCGTGGAAGGTCTCTATTGCCGCCTCGATACTGTGAAATTGTGCCCTCTGCCTTACGTCCTTTGCAAACCTTCTGGTCGTATTTAGCGCAGGAACCAAAAGGCCAATAAGCAGCGCGATTATCGCCAGAACCGTAAGCAGTTCCACCAGCGTAAAACCACCTCTTCGATCCAGCCGAGCCGAACGTCCTTCCTTACCGAGTTGTTTTAAATGTCTTTTCATTTTCCTCTCCTTTACAGCTAATCTCTTTACCGAGTTCATATTACTTTCCTTCCAAAAATAAATCAGTTACTCAAACCTGCCTTAACTTCATACACCGACTAAACAGTGCTCAAGGTCGTGATAATCTTTACCATCGGCAGGAACACCGCCAGAACAATCGTGCCTATGATGCCTCCAAGCAGCAGAATCATAATCGGCTCAAGCAAATGCATAAGACCGGCAACAAGCACGTCCACTTCCTCGTCATAAGTATCCGCAACCTTATGAAGCATCTTATCCAGATCGCCCGTTTCTTCTCCTACGTCAACCATATTTATAACGATTGCGTCAACCGTCTTTGACTGTTTTAGCGGATTTGCAAATGTATCACCCTGCCGGATGGAATGGTGGACCCTCCTCAGCATCCTCGTATAGACCTCGTTGCCGGCGGTCTCAGCCGTAATATTAATCGCCTCCAGAATCGGTACACCTGCGTTAATAAGTGTCCCTAATGTCCTGGTCCAGCGCGCCACCGCCGTCTTGCCGACAATCTGGCCCACAACCGGAAGCTTCAGGTTTATCGTATCGAGTATTAATCTGCCCGCCCGAAACTGCCTGATCATCCTGAAAAGAAAGAAAATACCAAATGGCGTTCCTACCAGTACCACCCAGCCGTAGTCGTACTTAATCCAATCGCTCGCCCTGATTAACATCTGTGTAAGCGGCGGCAAATCGCCACCGGTCATATCCTTCAGAACGTCGGAGAACTTCGGAATCACAAACGTCATTAGCATCATAACTATCCCGAACGCCGCTGTTATCACCACGATCGGATAAATCGTTGCGCTCTTGATACGTCCTTTAAGCCGTTGAGCCTTTTCCATAAAATCCGCCAGACGCGCGAGAATCAAATCCAGAACACCCCCCGCTTCGCCCGCTGCAACCATATTCACAAACAACCTGTTGAAACATTTCGGGTATTTCGCCATCGCCTCCGAAAGGCTTGCGCCGTCTTCAATATCATCCGCCACATATCCGATTACCCTCTTGAACGTACCGGCCTTCTGCTGTTGCCCAAGGACTCTTAGTGAACGCAATATCGACAGACCCGCGTCCTGAAGCGTTGAAAGCTGCCGCGCAAATTGTGCCAAAAGCTTAACCTTCACCCTGCCCCCGGCACCTCGCCGGGCTTTCGGCTTGGCAACCTCAGCCTTCGCAGCCTTTTTCCCAAGTCCGCCCTTGGACCGTACCTTTGTCGGAAAATAGCCCAGATTACGTATTTTGCTGACCGCCTCCTTGCTCGTTAGCGCCTCAAGCTCAGCCTTTACCTCCTTGCCCTGTGCATCTAACGCCTCATATTGGAAAACAGGCATAATAAAAACCTCCTTCCCGCCTTCACCGGCGGCAAGTGCCGTCAAAAATCTTTTCAAAGCAGCTTAGTCTTCCTCTGTTATCGTCACCTTAACCACCTCCTCGATGGTTGTTACCCCGTCATATATGGCCGCAAGACCGGTTTCACGAAGCAAGTTCATTCCAGACTTTCTCGCCGTCGCGCGGAGCACACTCGTCGAAGCCTGATTCATAATCAGATCACGCAGCTCATCATCTAATATCATAATCTCAAATATGCCCACTCTGCCCCGGTAACCGGTATTGTTACACTGCTCGCATCCTCGCCCGTAGTAAAATTGCTTGCCCTTTATCTCATCCAGCGTCAGCCCCAACTCCATTAACATCTCCTCCGTCGGCTCGAAAGGACTCTTGCAGTTCTGACATATTCGTCTGACAAGCCTTTGCGCAATAATTCCTTCAAGCGTCGCCGTAATTAAAAACGGCTCAAGCCCGAGGTCCACCATTCGCGCTATTACGCTTGGAGCATCGTTGGCATGAACCGTCGTAAATACAAGGTGTCCCGTCAAAGAGGCCTGAACTGCAATCTCAGCCGTCTCCAGGTCACGCACCTCACCGACAAGAATAATGTCCGGGTCCTGACGTAGAATCGAACGCAGACATCCCGCAAACGTAAGGCCAATATCCGGTCGCATCTGTACCTGGATAAGGCCGTCAATATCGTACTCCACCGGGTTCTCCGTTGTTATTATCTTTCGTTCAATTGAATTAAGCTCAATCAATGCAGAGTACAGAGTCGTCGTCTTACCACAGCCGGTCGGACCTGTAACTATCACAATCCCATTCGGCCTGTTAATCAGCTGCCTGATAATCCCTAATTCTCTCTGACGAATACCTAACTTTTCCAGGTCAAGATTTACCTGGCTCCTGTCCAGCACTCGGAGCACCACGCTCTCGCCGAACATGGTCGGCAAGACACTCACACGTAAATCAACCGGCCGACCCTGTACCGTAAGCGGAATTCGCCCATCCTGAGGAAGCCGCCTTTCCGCTATGTCCAGATTCGCCATAACTTTCAGCCGTGAGCTCAACGCCATCGCAATATGTTTCGGCGGCGGAACCATCTCGTAGAGAACCCCATCAATGCGGTAACGCATCTTGTACTCGTTCTCAAATGGCTCAAAGTGAATATCAGAGGCCTTGTCACGAATAGCCTGCAGCAATACAAGATTCAGAAGCTTCTTAACGGGGTTTGACTCCGCCAGTTCTTTTAATTCCGTCAAATCAATGCTCTGGTCTCTGCCCTCAAATTCTGCAAGGAAGCTGTCCTCCTGTATCTCATTGATTAACTCACTTATATTCTCTTCCTCTTTTGCGTAATATTTCGCCAGCGCATTCTCCAACGCCTCCGGATCACTCACTTTAGCGACGACCCGAAATCCCATAAGAGTTCCGAGGTCGTCCGTAGCCCTGAAATTATCCGGACTGTCCAGCGCAACGACCAGTTCATTCCGCTTCTCATCATAGCTAATCGGAATCATACGATAGGTCTTCGCCATCTGAGCTGGAATTCGTTTTATAACATCATTGGGAATATCAATATCTTTCAAATCAACATATGCCATCCCACGTTGTGCCCCGAGAGCAATCCACAATTGCTTCTCATCCACCACCCCAAGTTCAAGAAATATCTTACCAATTGGCATACTCCCGTCACGCTGTTTCTGTATTTTCAGGCATTGATGAACCTTTTCACGAGTTATAATGCCCATTTTAACTAATATCCGACCCAGCGTCCGCCCCTTCAACTGCTCTATTGGAGGAAGTGAACCCATTTCCTATATCTCCTGCGTTCCCAGGTTTATAAAATAGTTATCAAAGCGCTCCTATTATATTATATGCGCATAACAGCCGTTTGGCAAGGGAATTATCTACCAGACACGTGGTTTTTTGGACTATGGCCGTCCTTCATAACAACTAAAGACGTCAAAAATAATCGTATTCCCACCCCCTCGTCAAAAAATATCCCTCGCTAAACACCCGCCTACCGCAAATTAATCAACCCGACAGTAAAACCTTTCACTCCAACTCTCACATCTTCAGCACCGGGCCGATTTCTTCTATCGCCTTCCTCTTCTCCGCAGTCATCACACCTTTATGTTCTGCCTCTACCTTCTCCAGCAACTCGGCCGGCTGACGTGCCTTCTCAATCATTGTCTCCAGGTCTATCTTGCCATCCTCGAAAAGCATCCAAAGATGGTCATCCATAAGCTGCATCCCAAGCTTTTTACCCGTCTGGATGATCGAATTAATTCGGAATGTCTTGTTCTCACGAATCAGATTCCCAATCGCGGGCGTTACAACCATAAACTCATATGCCGCAACTCTGCCCCGGCCACTTGCTATTGCACACAGCTCCTGACTTAAAACTGCTATCAAATTGCTGCTTATCTGGACCCGAATCTGCTCCTGCTGTTCCACCGGAAAAATATCTATAATACGCGTAATCGTGCCCTGACAACCGGTCGTATGCACCGTGCTGAAGACAAGGTGCCCCGTCTCGGCTGCCCTGATTGCCGCCTCCATCGTTTCCAGGTCCCGAAGCTCAGCCACCAAAATAACATCCGGGTCTTGTCTGAGTACACGCTTCAATGCCTCCGAAAAAGACGGCACATCAACGCCAACCGCTCGCTGGCTAATAATAGACTTCTTATGGTTGTGGTAGTACTCTATCGGCTCTTCTATCGTCACAATGTGCCGGTCAAAATGTTCGTTAATGTAGTTTATCATCGTCGCCAGCGTCGTCGTCTTCCCACATCCGGTCGGTCCCGTAACCAGGAACATCCCTCTTGGTCTGCGGCAAAGCGCCTTGCATATCTCCGGCAGGCCTATCTCCTCAAAGGTCATAAGCTTCGATGGTATCAGCCGCAACACCAGCGAAATACACCCCTTTTGCCGCCAAATGGCAACACGAAAACGCGCTGAATCCCCAAATGCAAACCCAAAATCCGTGCCACCCCGTTCCTGTATTTCCTCCTGATTTCTTTCCGGCGTAATACTCTTCATTAACGCGGCCGTATCGTCCGGCTCCAGAACCTTCGTTTCGAGCGACCTGAGCTTGTTATGAAGCCTCAAAACCGGAGGCCGGCCGACAACCAAGTGTAAATCAGATGCTCCCTGCTTAATGCACGCTTCTAATAATCTGTCTATATGTACCGTAGCCATTTCAAATTCCTGCCATTAAAAAACACCCCCCCCTCTGCTAACTACTCAATAATAAAACCTTCCTCCTGCGCATACCTGGCTATTTCTTCGGGCGTTGTCACGCCGTTGAATATCTTAATCTTGCCATCTTCAAGAAGATTTCTCATACCAGAGGCTTTTGCTACCTTTCTCAATTCGCTTGTCGCCGCCCGTGTAAACGCTAATTCCCTAACCTGACTTGTCATTTGCATTACTTCAAAAATAGCGATTCGCCCCCTGTATCCGGTGTTGCTGCATCTCGGACACCCTGCGCCCTTGTAAATCGGTCGATTCTTAACCTGTTCCGGACTTATATTCAAAAGACGAAGATACCGCGGATTTGGGTCCTCATCAACAACCTTACATTCCTTGCATATAACTCTCACAAGTCGTTGCGCCATAATGGCTTGTATCGAACTCGCTACAAGAAACGGCTTGACTCCCATATCCAGCAATCTTGTAATAGCACTGGGAGCATCATTAGTATGCAAAGTACTGAAAACCAAGTGTCCAGTAAGAGCCGCTTGTACGGCGATATCCGCAACTACTCCGTCTCGTATCTCGCCAATCAGGATGATGTTTGGCGCCTGCCGTAACATTGCCCGAAGAATTCTCTCAAAAGTCAGGTTAATTTCAGTTTTCACCTGGCATTGGTTCATTCCTGAGAAGCTGTATTCGATTGGGTCCTCTGCAGTAATAATTTTCACATCCGACCTGTTAAGCTCTTGTAACGCAGCATAAAGGGTTGTTGTTTTGCCGCTTCCCGTCGGGCCTGTCACCAGGAACATACCATTCGGCCGTCTGATTATTTGGTGGAATTGGTCGTAATTATCCACCTCAAAGCCCAATGATTTAATACCAATATTAACCGCATCAGGTCTTAGAATACGCAATACTACACTCTCTCCATGGTGACCCGGCAACGCTGAGACTCGGAAATCTATGTCCTGACTGCCCACTCTGCGTTGAATCCTGCCGTCCTGCGGCAGACGTTTCTCAGCCATATCCATACCCGATAGAATCTTCAAGCGTGCCGTAACAGGAGCTTGCATACTCTTTGGGATGTTGTCTCGTTCCAAGCACACTCCGTCCACACGATACCTCACACGAACCCTATCCGCCATCGGCTCAATATGAATATCACTCGCTCGCATATTCACTGCTTCATCTATTATCAGGTTTACAAGCCTGATAACCGGGCCCTCGTCCTCGGTTTCCTCCGCGGCCTCGGCACGCCGCACTTCGGCTTCTATAGCGTGCCCTGCTTCCACCAACTCTGCTGCAGTAGCATCCATACTACTTTTCACATCGTCGGTGGCCCGGTTAATATAAGATCGAATCTTTGACGGGCTGGCAAGGTAACATTCCAGCTCGGTACTTAGTCGGAAACGCAGCAGGTCAAGCGTGTCCAGGTCCATAGGGTCGCTGATAATCAATTTCAATTTGCCGTTATCCGTACCCATCGGCAGGATATTATGCTTCTTCATCAACTCCTCCGGCACCAACACCTTTGCGTCTGCCGGAATTGCGGTGTGGTCTAAATCCACATACTCCAGACCGAATTGATTGGCCAGCGCCTGCGTCAGACGTTCTTCATCCAGCACCCCCAACTCGAGAAGCGTTTCGCCGAGACGTTTATTGTTGGCCTTTGAGCTCTTCAGAGCGTTGCTCAATGTTTGCTTATCTACCAGGCCCCGCTTATAGAGTATCTCGCCCAAATGTCTACGTTTCTTCGCCATTACAGGCCTTTATCATAACCTCCCAGCTACATTTATTATACCACGCCGAGGCCTTTTCGTCAAACCTCTAATTGCATTCTAAGCATATTAAGGGCCGTTAACGCCGCACGAAGTCGAATTGCGTCCCGCCCACGTGGGAAAAACACCCGCTGTTGCACACAGCCGGCTTGTGAATCCAGGGCAATGAAAACCAGGCCGACCGGTTTTTCTTCAGTCCCACCGTTCGGGCCGGCTATACCGCTTATGCCGATTGCAAAGGTCGTATCGGCTTTTCGCCTGGCGCACTTAGCCATAGCCTGCGCAACTTCCTCGCTGACTGCCCCATATTTATTTATAAGCTCCTCGGGCACGCCAAGTTCATTTGTTTTCGTATTATCAGCATAAGTAATCCAGCCTTGCGCAAAATACCTGCTAGCACCCGGCACATCGGTTATCAGCTTTGAGACCAGCCCACCTGTGCAGGATTCGGCAACAGAAAGAGTCTTGTTCTGTCTTGTTAATTTTTCTCCAACAACCTGGGCCAAACTTACATCGCCGCTACCATATACCAAATCCCCCAGAATGCCGCGCAATCGCTTCTCGTCCCCTTCAGCCATCTTTTCACATTGCTCCTGCCAGCCTCCCTGTGCGATGATAGTCAAGGTAATTACGCCGCAGGAAACGGTACAGTTAATCAGAGGATTTCTATTACGCTCCATTAAATTTCCGAGCTTCTCGGCGATTTGCGCTTCAGCGGCCCCGAAGCATTTCAGCTTTCGTACAACTGTTACCTGGCCTTTGGCGTATTCTTGCAGCTCGGTAAAGACTTCATCCTCGAAAATCTGTCTCATTTCCGCCGGTACACCCGGTAGGGCCACAATTTTTTTGCCTTTATACTCTGCCAAAATCCCGGGCGCGCTGCCAAGTTTATTAGGCAGCGCCCTTGCCCCCGCAGGAATATAGGCTTCCGTCTGGCAGCGCTGCGGCATTACAGTGCCCCGCTTTGCAAAAAACGTCTTGATTTGCTCTAAAAGTTCTGTCTGCAACTCAAGTTCAACACCAAGAAACTGCGCCAATGCCTGCCTTGTTATATCGTCATCCGTGGGGCCGAGCCCCCCCGTCATTACTACAACATCCGAGTCTGATATAGCTCGTTCTAAAGATTTTACGATTGAATCTATCTCATCGGCCGTCATAAAAATCGCGACAACCGGCAGACCTACAGAGAGTAACCGACTACTTATATACGCACAATTGCTATCGAGTGTTTGCCCCGTCAGTAATTCATTCCCCACGCTGATAATGCTTACTTTCTTCACAAAGACGGATTTTATCCTCGGTTCCAACCCCAAACAAGGAAAAACACATTATAAAGGATATCAGAATATCATGGAAACAGGTTGCAGGTTATCTGGTATCAGGATGTTAGTTTTGGAAATCCTTTAAATTCAAAAATGCCTATCCCGTAGGAGAATTTTAGCCCATGAGGCCATTTTTTCGATTCATCAATCCTCGATTTTGGTGGGCTGAAGCATACTCTGCAAACTGATATTTTAATTATTTACTTCTTTTGGCCACCAATCTTCTTCGCCAAAATATTTTTCATAATCATTCCAGTATCTGTGTTTTGGAGTAAGGTAGCCTTTTTCAATCTTTTCTTTAATCCGTTTTCTGTAATCTGCAATCATTCTTCCAGAACTTTCTATCCTGTATTTAGCAATTTCAATTGAAGATTTGCTGTGCTTTTCTCCTAAATGTTTTTTAGCCCATTCAATGTCATTAAGAGCATCTTCCTTAATTCCAACATATATTTTAAGAGCATACGGGTCAGGAACTGCCCTTTCTTTTACTTTAACACAAACTCTGCCCAACAAACATATCCCTCCCAAAATTCCAATAACAATGCCGGTCCTGATAATTTTTTCAAGAGGGGTTCTGTTTGGCACCTGTATAAACGGATGTGGGATACTCGTGTATCCGTAGTCCTCATATGGTATAACCTTTAAATGTTTTCCATGGCTTGTATTTAAATATTTCCAAAAACCTTTTATTTTTTGTTTTACTTTCACTTTCCAAGAACTCTCTGCCCAATGGGGATAAAAAAGTAATAATGGTAACATCCAACATTTCTTTTGCACTTCTCCAAAGTCATTATTATGTTGTTATGAAATTATAGAAATAATGTATTAAGACCGCCACGCTGGCAAGCTCCAGTTGTGATAATTGATGCAAAGCTCCGTCAGGAAGTGAAGAAAGAGTTTTTTCTATAGCTTCGTACTCGGCCTCGATTCGCATTTTATAGTCAGCCATACAGCGTAACTCCTTCCTGCTGGACCAATTTAGTGAACTTCGAGCTGCCGGACAAATCAATCACATCGATTGGTTGGGAGAGCTTTAGCATAAGCTCACCGTAGTATTCGAAAAAATCTTCAGGAGAGACTCCCTCAACGGCGATATCAATATCATTACTTTCTCTTGTAGCATCCAGGCAGGAGCCGAAGAGAAGCACGCGTTTGGCGTGATACTTCTGTGAAATTTCTCTGATCTTCTGCTTGTCCGATTCGCTAATCATTGACTCACATCCTTTATCCGAACCACCCTATCATATAAAACTTTCAGCTCATCTTCAACTGAATCTAACAAAGAAACTATAATTCGGATGCATCTGCCGTTTGTTGGTAGAGATTTTCATATTCTTAGTGGCACGGCCATCCCTGTGGCACGGCCATCCTGGCCGTGTCTTCCATGGGCTGGAAGCCCGTGCCACAAAATAACAATTGGTCTTACCTGCAATCTCCAGATGCACCCCTCACAATTCAATCAGTGCCTTTACTACGCCATCACGATAGCCGGCGACCATATCAAAGGCCTGTTGGGTTTGCTCGAGCTTGAAGTGATGAGTTATCATAAATTCAACATTCACCTTGCCCGCCGCGACCATATCAATTGCCGGCTGCATACATTTGTTCTGCCTTCGCACGTTTATCACGCTAATCTCTTTTCTTCGCAGCTTATCAATGATGAAAGAGACGCGCTGTGTCCGAGGTATCCCGACAAGCATAATCTTTCCGCCCGGCCTGACCAGTTCAACTGCCTGGTCAATCGTATCCTGCTCGCCTGCACATTCGAAAACCACGTCCGGCCCGAATGGAACCTCTTTTAGAATCGACTCAACCACATCTTCACTGTCCGGATTACCCACCCAGCTTGCGCCCGCGTTCCCGGCCACTTCAACTCTTTCAGGAACCTTTTCGGTTACGTAAATACTCTTCACCCCGTTAGCCAGCGCAACAACAAGAACGCTCAATCCTATCGGCCCTGCGCCAAGAATCGCTACTTTTGAATCACCCGATAGTCCCGACTGCCTGACGGCATAAACGCCTATGGAGAGCGGCTCACACAATGCCGCATCGGCCAATGTTACCTTCTCATCAATGGAATACAGACAGTCTGCCGGCATAACTATATATTCGCACAAGCAGCCCTGGGCCTGTCCCGGACAGCCAAGAAACCTTAAATTCCGGCATGTATTCTCTCTGCCGGCCCGGCACTGGTCACATTTATGACAGGCCATTGCCGGGTCCACCGCCACCTTCTGACCTGCTTTTAAATGCCTGACCTCGCTACCAACATCGAGTACCGTCGCAGAAAACTCGTGCCCCACTATGAAGGGAAACTCAACTACTTGTGAGCCGATTCTGCCCGTCTCGTAATAATGCACGTCGGAGCCGCACACCCCGACCATTTCAACTTTCAGCAGAATATCCGTCGGAGTTTTAATCTGCGGCTCTGGTACATCCCGCAACTCCATCTGCCTGATACCGGTCAGCACTACGGCCCGCATTATAATTTATCCTCGTGGAAACAAGCTCTATACATTAAATCTAAATTTAATTACGTCCCCGTCCTGAACAACGTACTCTTTGCCTTCCAGCCGAACCTTGCCTGCCGCCTTGAGCGCCTTTTCACCGCCATATTCCTTCAACTCGGCAAACGACATCGTCTCGGCCCGGATAAAGCCGCGTTTCATATCACTGTGTACCTTGCCCGCCGCTTCCAGCGCTATCGTGTCCCGCTGTATCGGCCAGGCACGCACCTCATCGGAACCTATCGTCAGGAAGCTAATCAACCCCAACGCCGAGTAGCAACTGCGTACAAATTTATCGATGGCTCTATCCGTTAGGCCCAGGTCAGCCATAAATTCGGCCCTGCTTTCCTCGTCCAGTTGGCTTAGTTCCCTTTCCAGCCTTGCACAAACCGCGACTACCGGCACCGTCTCATCGACTATCCCGCCGAAATCAAACTCGCCGGCTAAGCGCTCTTCGCCGAGATTGATAACAACTATCATCGGCTTCAAGGTTAAAAAGCCCAGTGAGCGAATCAGTTCCAGCTCTTCTTCACTCTCGATGACGCTTCTAATCGGCTTTTCAGATTCAATGGCCTCCTGCAACCTTTTGTGTAAAGCCAGTTCCGCCTCATCGTGAGCCTGCGCTTTGCCCGGTTTTTTGAGTTGGTGTTCCAATCGCTCAATACGGGTGCTTACAAGCTCCAAATCAGCCAATAAAATCTCTGTCTTCAACTCTACCAGGTCTTTACTCGGATTCAGGCCGTGCCGGTAAGGAGGAACCTGTGGATTCTCGAATTTACGAACCACCAATGTTAGCATATCAACCGTTCTTACCTGGCCAATCAGCCGGCGTGCCGCGGCCCGCGTATGCTCGTCCGTAAAAGAAAGGCCCGGAACATCAAGACAATCAATAGTTGCATAGACCTTCTTCTCTCGCTTGTACTCCTCTGACAGCCAGTCAAGCCTCTCATCCGGAACAGACACTATCCCTTCCTGTATCTGTGTTGAGCCGAACGGCGGGATATCCTTGTCACTCATCGCCGCCAAAAGTGTGCTTTTACCCGATTGTGGTAAACCAAGCAGCGCAACTTTCATTTAACAGGCTCCTCGCCTTTAATATTGAGTTGGTAGTTCATAGTTGTTAGTTCATAGTTCATAGTTCATAGTTGTTAGTTCATAGTTCATAGTTGTTAGTTCATAGTTCATAGTTCATAGTTCGTAGTTCATAGTTCGTAGTTCATAGAAAGAAATTTATCTTTTCAAGGACCGTTTTAGACCGCTTAGCATCTTTGAGATTTCCTCCAAGTCGCTTTCAAGTTGTTTAAACCTTAGAGAGTCTATATAATTCTGCTTTATAGAGATTCGTAATATAGCTACACATTCGAAAACAGATCCCCTTGCCATATCAATAAACCTGTTAAATTTCTTCTTGCCTCTTGCCGAACCTTCAGCCAAATTTAGTAAAATTGACACAGCCGCTCTTCGTAACTGGCTCGTTAATCCAAATACTTCTTCTTTAGGGAAGCGTTTGGTTATCAAATAAACTTTATTCACAAAATCCCCTGCTTTTGTATAAACATCCAATTTTTCAAAATTAAATGCCATTTTACTCCATTAAATCTAAATAACTATAAACTACGAACTCTGAACTCTGAACACACTCTGCCCTTCAGCATCGTACGCCACAATGGCCGGGAAATCCACCACCTCAAGTCGCCTTATCGCCTCAGCACCCAAATCCTCATAGGCGATTATCTCCGCGGCGACTATGTGTTTACTCAGAAGCGCCCCTGCCCCGCCGATAGCCGCAAGATGCACCGCGCCATATTTATTCAGGGCCTGCCTGACCTCATCGTTTCGATAACCCTTGCCAATCATCGCCCGAAGCCCTCGGGCTATTAGTTTGGGACTGAAGGGGTCCATTCTCGACGAGGTTGTCGGCCCTGCGGAGCCAATGGCTGCTCCCGGCCGAGCAGGCGTGGGACCTACAAAATATATAACCGCGCCCTCAAGCTCAAACGGCAGTTTCTTCCCCTCTTCTACCAATGTACAGAGCCGTTTATGAGCCATATCCCTCGCTGTGTAGATTACGCCGGTTATCGAGACCTCATCGCCAGCCCGCAGCGAGCGAACATCCGCCTCTGTCAAAGGTGGCTGTAACTTCTTTACATTCGCATCTTTTGCCATTATCTCTCACCACACCGAAAACGCTATGCCAATTGCCATTTTACCTCAGGATTTCAAGTTTGCGAACCAAAAAAGCAGGAAACACCATCCCCAAAAAATCCGAACCCCGGAATTACCACATCATATCAGGATTACCGAGAAAATGTGGAACAGCCGATGCCGTGATTGTAAACCTCCTCACGAGCTGATAAAAGACCCGTGCGACAAGACAGTGTATTGCCCGGTCCTGCCAAATAGCCGCCGGCGGTTACTTTTCTTTGACATTTGAGGGCGGGGCTGCTATGAGGTCAGCCGTCAACGGTTATGATTATTTTTTTTCTGTTTTAATTCATAAGCATCCTTTCTCTGCTGATCAACGGCTTCGGCTCAGTCTGCTATTCGTGCTCGGGGCACAGGTT
>Ga0315539_1001153_pt1 | contig 19628 bp, 21 predicted proteins | sample SalMarSW160150MG_FD_203097 | JGI IMG/M metagenome (GOLD analysis project Ga0315539, IMG submission 203097) | Salt marsh sediment microbial communities from the Plum Island Ecosystem LTER, Massachusetts, United States - Salt Marsh Sediment SW1601-150 ... | reverse complement strand
GGCGGAGTGCAGCTAGCCAGGAGGGCATCTTCCCTCCCTTTTATCTTACATATATGTCTATAGCTCACACCAGGATAGAAATGCACTTCATCGCTGCCAAGCTTTTCATTCAAACTAGCGATAAGAGCTTGGCCTTCTCCAGTACTGATACGCCCGCAACTGTAGCTCCACATCCTCCCGTCTCGAACAGCTACCAAATTGCAGCGAAAAACGGCCTCTCCTTCGTTAATAGGAACACCCATGCCATTAGCCTCAATGGGGCTCCGCCCCCGATAATACACGTTGGGGTCGTAACCTAACACAGACATGCAGGCACAGGCGCTGCTAGGTTCCATCCCCGGCGGCACATTGCAAGCTAGCCCGACAGCACCCGCCTTTGCCACGGCATCCATATTCGGAGTATGCGCCAGCTCCAGGCAAGTCCTTCTACCATGAGCAGCCAATGGCCAACCTGATGCTCCATCGAGTATTAAAACGCAATACTTCATCCTTGCCCCAATAATTAAAGCATCATATAATAGCATAGACAAACGGGGCGTAGCGCAGTTGGTAGCGCGCAGCGTTCGGGACGCTGAGGTCGGAGGTTCAAGTCCTCTCGCCCCGATTGGCTCAGTAAAAAGGAGTGCAAGCTGTCTGTGTCTAATCCGCAGAATAAAAACAGAGTGGAGAGAAACCATGATGAAAGCTGGAATCGTAGGAGCGACTGGCATAGTTGGTCAGCAATTTCTCGTTGCCCTGAAAAATCACCCTTGGATTGAAATTGCTGCGCTTGCTGCCTCCGAGAGGTCAGCAGGGCGCAGCTATAAGGAAGCCATAACCGATGCCCAGTCTGGAGCCTTACGCTGGTTTTGCCAAGAGCCTCCCGTAGAGGAGGTTATGCCTATGCCCGTCCAGAATGCTATAGACATGGATGTCTCCGCCCTAGATATCGTCTTTTCCGCCATAGAGTCCGACCAAGCAAAGATTCTGGAGCCGAAGTTTGCCAGCGACAAAGCGGTTATAAGCACGGCCTCGGCCTTCCGCTACGATGGCGACGTGCCCATTCTAATCCCGGGCATCAACTCCCAGCATGCCAGACTAATTGATGGGCAAAGGAAAGCTCGGGGATGGAAAGGCTTCATTACACCCATTCCCAACTGCACCACTACTGGCCTGGCGATAACGCTAAAACCAATTCACGAAGCGTTCGGCGTGAACGCCGTTATAATGACCTCCATGCAAGCCATATCAGGTGCAGGCCGAAGCCCGGGGGTGATGAGCCTAGACATCCTGGATAATGTTATTCCCTTTATTGCTGGTGAGGAAGAAAAGGTGCAGCGTGAAACGCAGAAAATCCTGGGTAGCATGGCGGTTAATTCCATCAGCCCGGCCAAGTTCAACGTAAGCTGCACCTGCACACGTGTTAATGTTCGGGAAGGTCATACGGAATCGGTCTTTGTCTCCACCCAAAAAGCCTGTGAGGCGGACGACATCACCAGGGCGATGAGGGAATATGTTGGTTCACCCGGTGACACTGAACTGCCTTCAGCTCCCAAGCATATGATAATGGTCCACGAAGACCCGTTCAGACCTCAGCCGCGACTCGACCGTGATGCTGAGGATGGCATGGCCACCGTGGTGGGCAGAATCAGGAAAGATAACGTCCTGAAAAACGGCATCAAATATGTTCTGGTATCCCACAATACCAAGATGGGAGCTGCTAAGGGCGCAGTCCTTGTAGCTGAACTCCTTATAAGAGACGGGTATATTTCCTAGATACCGAGAGCGAAGGTTCAAATCCTCTCGCCTGATTAAGATAAGGTTATTTGCTCTTGGCATGAGCGTACAACTCCTCTATCTCAATCTGGGAGAAGTCCCAACCAGCATCACCATAAGTGCTGAAGTTACCGATGGTACATTAGGAGATTTGGTCAACAATAATCTATCTTCTCAAACCTGGTGTGTTCTACCACAGTGCGGGCATCTGATGCTGGGCTCTCTGAAACTAGGCGGCACTCGCAGCTTGGCGCCGCAGTCACATGTAATGGTGGTATAGTTACCCAGCCGCCACATTACATCTGATGTCTCACGAGCCCGCTGTATCTCGTTTGGTTCACCCGCTCCAACCTCTGGCTTTATCGTTGCTAATGGGACTGTTCCGGCGGCAATGCTGGTAGCAGGTATAACCCCCGTACTCCCTTGGTGAACATGGCGGTAAGCCTGGTCATAATCGTTAAAAGAGGCGCCAGCCATGGCACGTAGAATGCGTATCCGTTCTGATATGGGGGGGTGGGTGCTGGAGAGGTCGCTGGCTTTCAATCCTTTCCGGCGGAAAGGATTGACGATATACATAGGGGCTGTAGCCTTATTGGCTGATTTTAACTGCCCGGTTGAAGCACCCAGCTTTTCGAGGGCTGAGGCCAGTCCTTCAGGGTATCTGGTGTAGAGGGCTGCCGAGGCATCTGCCAGGTACTCTCTCTTCCGAGAGATGGCGAAGTAAATGAGCTGCGCCATAATCGGCGCCAGTATCATAAATACAAGTGCCACTATCAGGATTATTATCTGGCCTTGCCCACCCCCACCTGATGAAGAGCTTCTTCTTGACCCGGTCATGCTGCCAAAAATCATGATACGTGACCCATACCAGGCTATGATAACGATAGTGCCGAGCAGGATACTACACATCGACATGAGCAGCACATCTCGGTTCTTTACATGAGATATCTCATGGGCGATGACCCCCTGCAATTCATCACGGTTTAATTTTTGTAGCAGTCCCGAGGTAATAGCTACGGATGCCCGCTTGGGGTCACGACCAGTGGCAAAGGCATTTAGTGCTGGGTCATCAATGATGTATATGTCGGGCATTTTCTCCAGACCGGAGGCAATCTTCATTTCCTCAACCACATTGTACAGACGAGGGTGGTCATCACGATTAATTTTCTTCGCCCTCGACATGCTAAGCAGTATACTATCACCCTGGAAATAGCCGATTAAACTCAAGACTGCCCATACTAATATGGCGATGACCAAGCCCGCAATAGCACTATCAAAAAAGTACAGGCCCAGGAAATAGCCGATCAAGATCAGTAGTACTCCCATGCCTATTGTCAGCACTACCGACCTTATTTGATTAGACCTAATCTGTTCCCACACAGCTGAAGTGTCTTCTCATTAAGTAAAACTAACCTTGGGCGCTTCTCTTTCGGCGGCTAGAGTAACCTCAAAGAATTCACTAGCCTTAAACCCAGTCATGCTAGCTACAACGTTAGACGGAAACATCTGCGTCTGGTTGTTATATCTCAGGACTGAATCATTGTAAAACTGGCGAGAAAAACTTATCTTATTCTCGGTTGAGGCAAGTTCCTCCTGAAGTGCCAGAAAGTTCTGATTGGCTTTAAGATCGGGGTAGTTTTCCACTACAGCAAGTAAGCGGGATAGAACCGAACTCAGCTCACCTTCAGCCTTGGCTCGCTCACCGGCTCCAGCAGACGACAGTTGCTGGGCAAGATTACGGGCTTTGGTTACTGCCTCCAGGGTTTCCCGCTCGTGTTTCATATATCCCTTGGCAGTTTCCACCAGGTTGGGAATGAGGTCATAGCGTCGTTTTAGCTGAACGTCAATCTGCGCCCAGGAGTTCTTGACTTGATTACGCCGCCTGACCAGGCCGTTGTAGATAGCTAGGAATATGATAAGAAGGACCACAACAACACCGATAATGATATAAACTGGTATCATATTAAACCTCCTTAACTAATGTTCTCTGGGTGTTTTCTAATCGTCATTACCTCCTAACTCCGGGGCTTTAAATACTTCTTCCAGGAAACTGGTAACCTGTTCCCTGGAATCATGTTTTGGTGGATGTTCCCCAGCCAGACGTCTTATTAGTTGACTAACCTCACCCCCGTCAAACCACAGTCCATGTCCGTTACGGCATATGTCGATGAGGATTTTAGGCTGTTCGCCTATCGCCGTTTTCTTCATCTTATCGCCACAAATGGGACAATTTCGTTTCTTTTCTGGTGAAATGGCTTCCTGAGAGTTAATGATGCCATCGAGAAACGCCTTTGGCTCTTCAAGATCCTGCGACTTAAGTAAAAGCTCGAGCTCTCCAGAGTCAAACCACACCCCCTTACAACTATTACAATAATCAAGCTCGATACTACGATACTCAACGACTATCATATCGTATTTACAAACCGGGCATATCATTGCTTTCAGACCCCATCAGGTGATTTTGATAGTGTAGATGCACTAGGAAGCCATGTCAAGGCTGTTGTATAAGCTTCAGGTAATACCAATGAGGGAAAGGCGTTGAGAATTAGGTCTTCGCCCTTCGGCGTCTTCTGAGCCAGATTACCAAAGGCGGCACCCAGGCCCAGCAGAAAATGCCAAGCCAGATGAGCACAGTGGCTAGACCTCTGCCAAATGTTGTCAGCCCACGCACTGCCGCTTTTAAAGCAGCGGAGGCGCTCCAGGGTTCAGCCAATCCCTCTGTTTCCTCTAAGGTTACTTCGATGAGTGCCGTCTCTGAGGTCTGCTCTAAATATTTCATGCGGCCTTCAATTTGCTCAATCTGCCCTCTCACATTGGAAAGTTCTTTCTGCACCTTCAACATATCCTCTACGTTCTCCGCCTCCTCCATCAAGGTTACATACTGGACCTCGGTCGCTAGAAGGTTGCCTAGCCGAGCTTCCAGGTCAACATATTCTTCAGTTACATCCTTTGCTGTGGTAGTTTCGTAGGGCACGGCTATCGCCAACTGGCGAAGCCTTCCAAAAGCCTCGTCAAATTTTTCAGAAGGAATGCGGATGCTAATGCGACCCGAAACCCCCCGTTCGTATTCATGTTTATATGAAGAAACTACGTAGCCGTTGAGCTCATCAGCCATCTCAGCAACTTCATCCATAGTTTCCGTTATATTTCCCACCTCCAAAGTCATGTAGCCTTCTTTTACGATTTTGCGCTCTTCCGTTGGCTCCTCATTCTCGCTGTGATCTTGTCCTCCGTCAGCAGGTACCGATCTTTCTTCTTCTCCCTTACCAGGTACACTAGGTGATGGCGAAGCACCACCACAGCCACTGATTAGCACTAGCCCCAGAATGAGCAGTATTGGAATTGAGACTTTGAGCAGCTTATTCATTTTTGCCCCTTCTATTACTGTAAATGCAGAAGGCCAAGAAAGGTTGCATTATTTAACCCAAAAAGTCTTGCGACTTTTATTCCGGCAACCACCCAGAAGCTGATTAATAATATTATAACATAGTGAGCTGAAATCTTAAAGGTTGAGGTGGGGCTTCAGACAATCTCTATATCTATATCATCCACGCTCTTTACCACATTTCTCAAATCAACCAGGGCTATGGTGCGCTCAGAAACATAATGTCTGTAAGCTGAAGAGGTGAATATAGTAAGGCATTTCCCGCCGTACATTGTGGCTGGGGCATCCGGCTGGTGAGACCTTATCAAGACATTTCTACCCAGGCGGGACATGATGTTCTCGAACCAACCTCGCCCGAATTGAGGTCTCCCGGTATAGGGATCGATTCCCAGGAACTCCCCTTCCCTTTCCTGCCAGTCCCCCCAGGTTACTTGATGCCATTCAGCGGTACCTAGCCTTATCCTATTTATATCCTCTAAGCCTGACACATCGGGGAGTGCTCCATGCAGGGCAATGATTCCATTTGCGGTGGACACAGCCAGCGGCAACCTGGAAAGAACCTCACTATATCGCTGGCGAAGTTCGGCATCCAGCCCTTCCCAGAAATCGGCAGGGTAGAAGCTGAATACAGCATGGCCTTCGTGGTTTCCCATAAGCAAATAAAGAGAATCGGGATGCTCAATTTTCTGCTCAAGTAAGAGGTTAATATTCTCCAGGGAAGCTGGTCCCCGATCAACATAGTCACCGAGGAAAACCAGCTTATTCTCCGGCTTTAGATAGCTGTTGATAATTTTCTCTGTGGCTTCGAGGTCACCATGAGTATCGCCAACGAAAATAACTCTGCCTGACTCCACCTGTATCAGCTTCGCTTCCGAAGCAAACCTGTTCTCAGCCTCGTTGAGCAACTCTTTTATTTCTTCTCTAGTCATAGGATAAAGCTTCCCTCCATGGAATTGTGCGTCTCCACAGCATAGATGTTTTCCGTGATGAAAATCAACTCCGACTTAGTCGGAGCTCTGGCAAGCCTCGCCCATAATTGTTTTTGCCTGAGTATCTTTGATATGATGCGAGTATGAAAGCAGGCCTGGTCTATGACCCAATCTATTTGGAACACGATACCGGTGACCACGTGGAGAATTCTCAGAGGCTGGTAGCCGCGATATCTTATTTGAAAGAGACTGGAATTAAAGAGAAACTCAGCTGTCTGCCTGCGCGCCCCGCCTTGCTAGAGGAGCTAGAGATGATACATGCGCCGGAGTACATCTCCTATGTTAAGAGCAAAGCGGAAAAGGGTGGTGGTTGGCTTGACCCCGATACCATAATGTCTCCGAAGTCTTACGAAGCAGCTTTATATGCTGCCGGTGGGCTCATGGGGGCTGTAGAAGCGGTGATGAGGGGAGAGGTGGATAACGCCTTTGCTCTGGTCAGGCCGCCAGGGCATCATGCCATTCGTGATCGAGCAATGGGCTTCTGCATTTTCAATAATATGGCAGTCGCTGCTAAATTTGCCCTGAGCAAGTTCAGTCTCAACCGTATTCTTATCGCTGATTTTGATATCCATCATGGCAATGGGACTCAGGATGCTTTTTACGCCGACCCCAAAGTCCTTTACTTCTCCACCCACCAGTATCCCTTTTATCCCGGGACAGGCTGGATGGATGAAACGGGAACAGGTGAAGGAGAAGGAACTACGGTTAACTTCCCCATGACCGCTGGCTGGGGCGATGAGGAATACTTGAGAGCTTTCAACGAGGTCTTGGTCCCGGTGGGCCGGAGATTTCAGCCACAGCTAATCTTGGTTTCTGCTGGTTTCGATGCTCACTGGGCTGACAACTTGGCTATGATGCAGGTAAGCGTTACAGGTTTTGCTCAGATGATAATGATATTGAAAGAACTGGCCGCTGAACTATGCCAGGGACATCTGGTCTTCACCTTAGAAGGTGGTTATAACCTTCAGGTAGTTGCCTCTTCCACAAAAGCTGTCTTTGACGTACTTCTGGGTAATTCAGAGATAGATGACCCTTTGGGGGAAGCATCAATGGCAAGAAAGCCCGAGGGATTTGACGAGCATATCGAGGAAATAAAAAGAATACACCATAGTCGTTGACAGCTCCAGCATACAACTATTAAGCTGGTCTCTTAGCGAAGGGCAAGAGTGCCCTCCACTCCCGCTTTTCCCACACTACCAGAAGCTGACTTGAGATGCAGATAGAGCTGTAGGTGCCGATGACAACGCCGAAGAGCAACACCAGGACGAAATAGTGTATGGTGGCTCCGCCAAAAAGGAACAGGGCTAAGAGCACAAAAAAGGTGGTCAGGGCAGTATTTAAACACCTCCCCAGCGTTTCTACGAGGCTATCGTTTACAATCTCGGCGAAGTTGGGTCTGATATGTCTTGATACATTTTCCCGAATGCGGTCAAAGATAACCACAGTATTATTGATGCTGTAGCCAACGACTGCGAGCAGCCCGGTAATAAACAGGGCATCAATCGCCACCCCTGCAACCCAACCCAGGATGGAGAAGATGCCCACTATTATGAATACATCGTGGATGAGAGCAATGATAGCGCAGGTCCCCCAGCGAAAGGGACTGGGCATGCGGCGAAACGCCCAGACAATGTAAAACATCATAGCCACGGCAGCTATTATTACGGCGATGAGGGCATTGAGTGCTGTTTCCGCCGCCACTGTTTCCGAGACTAAGTTGTAATCGATTATTTCAACCTGGAAATCCAATTCTGTCCCAAGTCTGTCTGCCAGCTCTCTTGCCTCATCTGAGGTTATTTTCCTGGTGTCGATGATGAAATTGCCCTTGCCGGCGTCCCGGATGCGTGCCTCATCGTAACCCAGCTCAGCCATCTCCTCCCGCAACTGGCTTTGGACATCGCGCCAGGACACTTCATGGCTATCTATAGGGCTAAATTGAAGAATCATGGAAGCGCCACCCTTGAAATCGATTCCCAGCTGCAGGGGGGTTCCGAGCTGTACCTGAGAGATGATCAGGGTGACTATTCCTATAACTACGAGTATCCAGGAGATAAGAAAAAACCACCGCTTCTTACCGACAAAGTCTATCATTTCAGGGTTCTCTCTTCGTTGGGACTGACGTTACTCCATACGCTGCCAGATTGGTGACCACCCGGCTACCTAAAATCAGGCGGAGGAAGGTTCTGGTGACCACAATGGCTGTAAACATGGATAAGGCTACACCAATAAACAGAGTTATAGCAAAGCCGCTGACCATGCGAGCACCAAGCGTGCCGCCAAGCCAGATGAGGATTAAGCAGGCGATGAAGGTGGTGATATTGCTATCTCTGATAGCTGTCCAGGCGCGGTTGAATCCAGCCTCAACGGCGGCACCTAAGCTGCGTCCCCCCCGCAGTTCCTCCTTGATGCGTTCAAAGATAAGGACGTTGGCATCTACAGCCATGCCCAGCGATAGAATGAAGCCGGCGACGCCAGGCAAAGTCAGGGTTATGTAAGAAGAAAAAAGGTTGAAGATAGTGAGAAGAAAAACGCCGTAAATCCCCAGACTACAACAAGCTATTAAACCGGGTAAGCGGTAGTAAACAAGCATGAATATCACCAATAGCACTATCCCAATCCCGGCTGCAATCATGCTCTTCTCGACAGAATCCTGCCCCAAGGTAGCGTCCACCGTCCTTTCATAGAGCGGAACACTGGGTTGAAATTCTCCGTTTACCCAGCTCCCCAGTGGAACGTCAATCCGTCCGGCGTTGAGCACTCGTGATAGGTCTTGAGCATCAACAAGGCTTAGTCCTTTAATTTGTCCCCTGTCTTCTATCACCTCCTGGACCTCTGGTGCTATGATATTATCATCTTCTCCGCGGAGCGGCTCATCGCCAAGGTAGATAGCTAGGCGTTTTCCGATGAGGCGGGTGCTTATTTGTTTGAAAAGCTGCGCTCCCGTTTCGTCCATCTCAAATAATAATAACGGTCTGCCGGTTTGCATATCGATGTAAGTATTCTCTTTAAAATATCTACTGCTGAGAATCAACTCTTTTTCCTCGCCATTAACTGTGACTGTCCCTGTAGCCGGAGTCCAATTCCCTGCCTCATCCTGTTCCCGGAATTCGAGCACGGTGAAGAGTCCAACCATCTCCTTGGCCTTCTCGATGTCAGCGATGCCGGGCAGTTCGATGGCAATGTTATATTCCCTCCCGTATTCCTGTATCCGGACGGTGGACTCGGTTATGCCCAGAGCATTAATACGCTTTTCTACAACCTCCTTCACACCCCTCATAGCCTCGTTCCTGTACTCAGGCTCGATATCGCTGACATCAGCCTGGTAAACGAGGTAACTGCCACCCTTAAGGTCAAGGCCAAGCCTTAGCCCATTTGGACCCAGTAACCTTGTGTTTATGGGCACTATGGACCACAAGGCGAAGCCGAACAAGGCAAGGATGAAGATTAATAAATAGACGTTTCTACTTCTCAATTTAATCTACCTTTGTATCAGGGATTGTTTTTACTCCAGAATTCTGGGATTTTTGGGTAACTCTTGTTTGCTGTTTGCTCACAGTTGCCAGCTCCCTTCGAACCAAGGCTAGTGCTTCTTCCTTGGTGCTTAACTCACTGCTGGCAAGAGCCTCGTTGACCATGGCGAGGAGTTTGCCAATCAATGGGCCCGGTGCTAAGTCAAAGTTGTTCATTATATCATGGCCATCAATGAGTTTCACCGGCAAGATTTTGGTTTGCTGCTTGTCATGCTCTGCCAGTATATAGTTTATTAATTGGCAATTTTTCCCCCATTCCTCCATAGATACCAGGGGCCCGCGGCTGGCCAGATAATCAGCTAAAGCCAGGATTAGAATATCAATGCCGGCCTCGCCGGTATCCCGAAAGTAGCGATAAATTGCCCGTTGGGTAGGAAATTCCTCATGTGCCATCTGGACTGGGCGGAGATGATGATAGACAAGGCTTTCCACCAGTCTTATTTCTCGATTGCTAAATCGCAACCTTTCCAGAATGTTCACAGTCATAGCTGCTCCTTGTTTGGTATGCCCTAAAAATCTGGCTCTACCTGTATCATCAATAGACTTTGTCATTGGTTTAGCAATATCATGGAATAGCCCGGCTAACTTGAGTAGAACTTTATGGTTACTTCCGCTGGAAACTTCCTGGGATAAGTGTCTGTCTATCATGTCGGACCAGGGAGCAGTTGCCAGCATATCGTCGTTGCTGTACTCCCAGTCGCTTTCTCTAATGAGGAATTCTATGGCAGCAACGGTCTGTAGAGAGTGTTCGAAGACATCCCAGAAGTGCACTGTTGGTTGCTCTACTCCCTTGCTCTCTGCCAGCTCAGGGATTAGGGCTAGCAGCAAGCCAAGTTTATCTAAGTATCTCAAATGGTAAACAGTTCGGGGCAGAGTGAGCAAGCGAAGCAACTCTTCTCTAACCCTCTCCCCCGGGACCTCAGTGATAGCCTGGGAATAGCGGCGAATTAAAGATTCTGTCTTTGGCTCTATAGCGAAGTCAAGCTCGGCAGCCAACCTAACTGCCCGCAAGAGTCTAGCGGCATCAGCTTCAAATATTTGCTCGCTTACCCCCCGCACCATTTTATCTCTCAAATCCTCCCTACCGGAAAAGGGGTCGATAAGCTTTAGGGGGGATTGCTCTTCAGTCAAAAAGCTTGCCGATTTTCGGGAACTCATCTTGGCGGCTGTGCTGGCAGTGACAAATTGGCTGAGTTCCAGAGCCATGGCATTTATGGTGAAATCGCGGCGGGCAAGATCAGATTCAATATCTCCGGTAAAAGGAGAGAAATCAAAATGCCACTCTGCACCACGCAATTCTTGGTTTTGTGAAGTCCCTCTTGGCTGCTCATCTTTAATCACCACCACTCTAGCTACGTTGTTGACATCGTCAAGGAGCACAAATTTGCCTCCTATTTCTTCGGCTACTTGCCGAGCTATGGTTAGGTCGGTACTGCTTACGGCAATATCTATATCGTTGGTTTTCCTTTCTAAAAGCCAATCACGGATAAAGCCACCAACGATGTAGCCTTGCTTTTCCTGGATAGCTAACAGGCGGGATATCTTAGCTAGAGTGGCAGGTAAATTGCCGCTTTTTATGAAGGACATGACAGCGAATTATAGTTTGTAGCAGCAAGCATTGTAAAGGTTTAGTTGCAGGATAGGGATGGTGGTTCCTCTTTCACCTTTGCACGGAGGCAGAATATTCAGCTAATTGGTCTGGCAGCGCTTAAGCTTCTCAATATGATGAGGTTTACTATGTATGTGAAATCTCTATAGCTTTGTGGCATTGGTTTCCACTTGTCCTAATATCCAGGAGCACCACTTTTCTATCCCCTCGCCGGTCTTGCAGGAAAGTTGGAAAACCTCGGCTTTAGGATTTAGTCCTTCGATGGAACGGCGAAAGGCGGCAATATCGAAATCAACATGGGGAAGAAGGTCCATCTTATTTATTATCACAGCATCGGCATCAATAAAAATCAGAGGATATTTAGTGGCTTTATCATCCCCTTCAGGCAGGCTGGAAATCACTACTCGTTTGTGTTCTCCCAGGGTAAATTCGGAGGGGCAAATGAGATTGCCTACATTCTCGATTAAAAGCAGGTCTATGTTATCCAGGGGCATGTCCTTTATAGCCGACTCAATCATGACAGCCATTAAAGAACAACTTTCTGGCATATTTCTGGTATTTATTTGAACTACTACTTTTACCTCGCTCTGCACTTTCTCAGCATCTACTGTGGAAGCAACATCGCCTTCGATAACAGCTATGTTCAGCCTGCCTTTCAGCCTCGTCAGAGTTTGTAGAATAAGACTCGTCTTGCCAGCACCTGGAGATGACATAATGTTAATAGCAAAAACCTTGTGATTATCCAGCTGTTGCTGATTTCGGTTAGCTATGGTCTCATTAGCCTCAAGGATGTTCTGGATAACTTCTATTTTTTTCATTCTACGTCCATGCTTTCGATATAGAGTTCTCGTCCCTTGGATATTTCTACGCTCTGGCCCCGGCATTTAGGGCAAGACCATAAAGTATCTTGGGGGTGGAAAATCGTGGAACAATTCCGACAACGCAATTGAGTTGGCACTAAATCAAAGTGGAGTACGGCTCCTTGAGCGATGGTATCTTTGCTAAGAGTATCGAAATAAAACTGAATACAATCGGGGACAAATCCTGACATCTCGCCAATTACTAAGTTAATTTGGATGACCTTGCTAGCTTGTGCCTCACCAGCTTTGGCTAAAGCAATATTAACTATGTTTTCAGTTACTCCAAATTCATGCATTTGGTGAACCAAAGTAAATGGTGTATTGTAGACTACTTGAATTGTTATTTCAAATCCAGCGAAAAGTTCCAGTTTGGATACTGCGATGTGTACCAAAAATGACACAAATAACTGCAAAATAAGCCTGGATTGTTACTTCAGGGGCAAAAAGCAGAGTTGAGGAGTTAACCTCAACCTTGTTCGGTTCGAAGAAAAATGGAGTTGACCGCTTTTACAGTACCGCACAAAAACTATTGACAATTTCCTAGATAGTGGTATAATATTTTCTATTGGAATAGCGTCTATAAGTAATAATACTTCTGGAGTACCCTCTACAAGTAATACTACTTTAAGGTCAACAGAAGGTTGGTGGTCAAGTGTGTGAGTCGGAAGGTTGCTCTGGTTCCCATCGTGTTCAGTCCAGCACAAGTGCGGCAATGAAAAATAGGAAAATGCTCTTGCCAGTTCTGTTCTCCATCGCTCTGGTTTTTAGCCTTATTCTTACTGCGTCGGTGCTGAATACGGCTCCTGTTATGGCTCGAGGGCAAGTGACACGCGTGGTTGGCGCCGACACCACGGTCTCCACGGAAAACTACTCTCCCCCGGAGTGCGATGTCGGTGACTGGACGGATATCGTCCAGGTTGCCGCAGGTGGCTATTACACGGTGGGGCTTAAATCTGACGGCACTGTGGTCGCCGTGGGATACAACGGCGATGGACAGTGCAATGTCGGCGACTGGGCGGACATCATCCAGGTCGCCGCAGGCGGGCACACGGTGGGGCTTAAGTCCGATGGCACGGTGGTCGCCGTGGGATATAACTACGACGGGCAGTGCGACGTCGGGGGCTGGGCAAACATCACACAGGTCGCCGCAGGCTCCAGTTACACGGTGGGGCTTAAGTCCAATGGCACCGTGGTCACCGTAGGTAGCAACGTCTTCGGGCAGCGCAACGTCGGTAGCTGGACGGATATCGTCCAGGTTGCCGCGGGCGGGAACACACTAGGGCTTAAGTCCGACGGCACCGTGGTCGCCGCAGGCTGGAACCGCTTCGGGCAGTGCAACGTCGGTAACTGGACGGACATCGTCCAGGTTGCCGCGGGCGGGCACACGCTGGGGCTTAAGTCCGACGGCACCGTGGTCGCTATAGGATACAACGGCGATGGACGGTGCGACGTCGGCAACTGGACGGGCATCATCCAAGTCGCGAAGGGCGACAGGTACACGGTGGGACTTAAGGCCGACGGGACCGTGGTCGCCGTGGGATACAACGGGTTCGGCCAGTGCGACGTCGGCGGCTGGACGGACATCACCCAGGTCACCGCAGGTGGGTATCACACGGTGGGGCTTAAGCTGGACGGCACCGTGGTCGCCGCAGGTGGTTATGAGTCGTGTTCTCTCCCATCTTTCCCAACACCTTGCTTCATCGCCACCGCAGCCTACGGCACTCCAATGGCAGGGGAAATAGAAATCCTCCGTCAGTTCAGAGATGAATACCTTCTTACCAACCCGCTGGGAAAAGCCTTAGCAGGTCTCTATTACAGGTTCAGCCCACCGATAGCCGAGTTCATAACTGAGCATCCCAGCCTGAAGGCAATAGTGAGAGTCGGGCTAGTGCCCGCTGTGGCCATAAGCACCTTAGCCGTCAACACTGCTCCCGCCGAGAAGGCAGCCGTAATAGGTTTACTGGTGCTGGTTTCCGTGGCACTGGCGGTCTGGGTGACGAGGCCGGGCAGAGGTTCAGAGAACACCTGACGGTGAAATTGCCCATTGGCAGGAGGGGCGTTGGGCGATTGTTCCTGATAAATCAGGGAACTACAAAAATCTGGAAGCGCTATCAGTATCAGGCACGATAGAACCTCGGTTCCCCCACTTCATATATTTTTAGATTTCGATTCTCCAATCGTGTGAATATATGTTGAACTTTTCGGGACTGGCAAATCCTACAAGTGTTATCTTGTATTTATTGGCTTCTTTTATAGCCAGGTCCGTGGGGGCAGCGATGCTTACAACTATCGGTATTTCGCAGAAGATCGCCTTTATTATTGTGGAAGCCGTTTGCCGGCATGAGGTAACCAGGAAGCTATTCGATAAATCGATGCCGTCTCTAATCGCCAGGCCGATGGCTTTATCTATGGCGCAATGTCTACTTATATCCTCGACAAAAATCTCCTTATCCTCGCAGATCCCAATAACATGTGTGCAGCCAGTCTTTTGGTACAAGAAACTGTTCTCGTTTAGCGCTTCTATCAAATCAAATACTTCGCTTCTGGTTCGCTTTTTCTGAGAATCACAGTTTCTGGGGGTCTTAATTAATCCTTTGGGGACATTCACCTCAAACTTATTGCCGCCGAGTTTCCTGAGCCGGGACGAAGAAGGGTCTATGCCTCTTGATTTCAAATTGCCAGTTATCATCTCTTCCAGGTCAACTGGAATGCAGTAGAATTTATGAATTTCTCCGTTGAGCTTAACGATAATCTCTTCTTCATGGACAAGCTCGTCTGTCTTATTCCGCTTACCATCCTTGGAAATTTCTAAAATTTCTATTTCGGTACTTCTTTTCCCCATGATTTGTGGAAGTCCTTTATATCGTCTATGATGCTTCTGCAAGCATTGAAAGCTGGCTCTCTGTGAGAGGCGGAAACGGCTACTAATAGAATATTTTCTGATATGCCTAAGAAACCCACTCGATGTACTATCGCTACATCCTCGACATCAAATCTGTCGATTGCTCTTTTTTCTATCTCCTCTAGTTTGCGGACAGCATGGTTATCGTCCTCAAATTCCAGTCCATTACCCGAAGGAAATTCACGTACAGTGCCTAGATAAATTGCTATCGCCCCTATTTTGGGGTTCTTCATCTTCTTAGTTATCTCATCGACGGAGCAATCTTCTCTTCTTATCTCAATCATCTCGGCTTACCAATGTGATTATATGTTTGGGATTTATTTTCGCAGGCTGGTCATTTGGTGTTCTCTTAATTCGGGCTCTTTGCAGTTTCTCGCTGAGGGAGCTATATTTGGCAGGTGTCACAACTTGTGGCAGAGCATGAACTACAAGAGGAACTTACCCCAATCGGGGTAGATGGCCCTTCACTGCTTTTAGGAAAAGAGGCGAAAGAGGAGAATATTCGTTTTGCGCCATTGTGACAGCGGGGGCAAGAGGCACTTTCGTTTGCTCGGGTTTGATGGCGAAGTAATTCAAACTTAAAGTTACAATCGGGACAAAAATATTCGTAGATAGGCATTTTTAATCCTTTCCTTCCTCAAAGGCTTTTAGGAATACGTCAGGAATTTGAGGAACCTGAGCATCGGCCCATTTTTTGAGGCAAGTCAAGGAGCAAAAATTGTAATGCTCGACTACCCTTGGCCCTTTCCATCGTGAAACCATGAGCCAACCATTGAGCACCTCGCATGGTCGTTCCGCTTCTGTATGTTCTACCGTTTTACCGCAAGCGTGGCAGATAAAGTATCCCTGGGGCATTTAAGTCACCAGCCTGATTTGTTTTTTATCCCCTTCTTGGAATAGAGCCATGAATTAAACGGCCACTACCTCCTTAACTTCAGGCACCTGTTCCTTGAGCACCCGTTCGATCCCATCCCTCAAGGTAATAGTTGACATGGGGCAGCCACTGCAGGCACCAGTTAGCTTTAATGTCACTACTCCATCGTTGACATCTATTAATTGGACATCCCCTCCATCGGCTAACAATGCCGGTCTCACTTGTTCCAGGGCTGCTTTTACCTTTTCGCGCATTTTTGCCTCCTTACTTTGTTCAAATATAGAGCTAAAGCCGCAAATTGTCAAATTAAGCTAAACTTGAGGCACCGGTCTAATCTCGGCAAGGTGAGTTGGTATAGGGGACAGAGATAATCTATAATACAGTTTTGGGAGTTTGCGCATGATCTCTGTGGAAGAAGCCCTGGATAAGGTTTTGAGCTATGTTGAGGTACTTGAGCCCGAGCGGAAGCCTATTCTGGACTGCCTGGGACAGGTTCTGGCTGAGGATGTCCATTCCACTATAGATATTCCGCCGTTTGATAATTCCGCCATGGATGGTTATGCCCTGCGAGCCGAAGATACTCGTGGGGCTAGTGAATCATCACCGAGATATTTGGTCGTGGTTGGATATGTTGCTGCCGGGTCTATGCCTGCACAAGAGGTCAAGCCGGGGATGGCTATTCGCATCATGACGGGAGCGCCATTGCCTGAGGGGGCTGATGCCGTAGTTCGATTTGAGGACACCGATGAAATAAACCGTAAATCATCCGGAGATGACCTTTCGCAAATAGGCATATTGTGCCAAACCAAGCAGGGATTGAATGTCCGAGGCAGAGGCGAGGACATTGCCGAGGGAGATTTAATTCTTGAAAAAGGAAAGGTGCTTCGTCCCCAAGAGATAGGGGTGCTGGCATCACTGGGGCACTCCACTGCTCTGGTTGTCCGTCGGCCGGTTGTGGCTATTCTAGCTACGGGAGATGAGCTTATTGGTGTTGACCAGCCATTGGCTCCCGGTAAGATTCATGATAGCAATACCTATACCATTGCCGCTGAAGTCTCTCGCTATGGGGGGATCCCCAAAATCCTGGGCATAGGTCGCGATTCGGTTCAGTCTCTAACCGAGAAAATAAATAAGGGTTTGGATGCGGATATGCTTATTACCTCCGGGGGTGTGTCAAAGGGAGACTACGATATAGTGAAGGACGTCCTGGCAGAGCATGGGGAGGTTGGCTTCTGGACGGTTTGTATGAAGCCCGGGAAACCGCTCGCCTTTGGGGTTATTAAGAAGACAAAAGGAGGGGAGAAGAAGGTGCCTCATTTGGGGTTGCCGGGTAATCCCGTCAGTTCCATGGTCACCTTTGAACAATTTGCCCGTCCCGCCATATTAAAGATGATGGGGAAGGAAATTCTGGCAAAGCCGGTTATTCGAGCTATTATCGAGGATGATGTTGCGGATACTGATGGGCGCCGCCTCTTTGTTAGAGTAAGTGTAACCAAGCGCGGTGGTAAATATTATGCCTCAGTCACCGGTCCCCAGGGCTCGGGAATCCTTACATCCATGGTCAAGGCCAATGGTTTGGCTGTTATCCCCGAAAATAGCAAGGGAGTAAAGGCTGGAGACTTGGTAGAGGTGCAGATGTTGGATTGGGGAGAGGATTAGGTGAGCAAATGTTTACTGTAGGGATATTGACCATCAGTGACAAAGGCTCAAGAGGGGAGCGTCAGGACAAAAGTGGAGAGGCTATTCGCGAAATCCTCCCCAGCATAGATGCCCGCATTGTAAATTACGAAATCATTCCTGATGAGAAGGAGCTTATTGCTAAAAAGCTGGTTAAGTGGGTAGATGAATATAATTTAGACGTGCTCATCACCACGGGTGGGACAGGACTCACTCCTAGAGACGTTACTCCGGAGGCAACTCTTGCCGTGGTGGATAGGATTGTCCCCGGTATTGCCGAGGCGATGAGAGCTGAGAGCCTGAAGAAAACCCCCATGGCCATGCTCAGTCGAGCAGTCGTGGGCACTCGCGGGAAATGCTTAATTATCAACCTGCCAGGAAGTCCCAATGCAGTCCGCGAATGCCTTGAAGTGATATTACCAGCGCTGCCTCATGCTGTGGAAACGCTTAAAGGACAAGCAGGCGAGTGTGGCACAGCCCAAGCTTAAGCCCAGGATATGTCTCCAACCTGCCCCGATTTTCTCGGGGTTACTCAACCACATAAATCCCGACACGATTTTACCTGTCATTTTGAGACGCGGAAAGCCTTCTTGCACACGTAAGCTTAAAAATGATATACTAAAAGAGCCGTGTCTCAATCTTATGTTTGCCAGTTACTGCGGGGTGTTGTGGAGCCTTTGTTGCTGTTTATTATAGGCGAATTGCACATACATGGCTATGAGATTGCCAAAGAACTGGACCGGAGGAGTGGAGGCTACTTTAATCTTACGGCCAGCACCCTTTACTCCGCATTACGCCGTTTGGAGAGCAAAGGCCTTGTGTCAAGCTCGTGGCAGTACATTGCTAAGCAAAAGCGCCGATGTTATGAGTTGACGGAGAAAGGTCGTGAGATTCTGGCTGAAGAATTAACTCAATGGGAGAAATTTCTTGGCGCTACCGATAGAGTGATAGACAGCCAGTGAAGTGGAAATTCAAATCTTAGGAGCCCATCAGCTCGAGTTAAAAGGGACACGATTAACTTCTTTATTGATTGATGGTACTCTGGTTGTAGATGCTGGTGGACTTACCTCTGCCCTCTCTCTGACCGAACAGAAAAAGATAAAAGCCGTTTTGCTTACCCATCACCATTTCGACCATACTCGGGATCTAGTTACTCTGGCTGCTAACGCTGCTTATTACTGGCAGGGGCAGCTGAAGGTCTATGCTCTGAGCTACACGCTTGATGTTGTTACTAACTGCCTTCTTGATGGAAAGATATATTCCAATTTTCTTGAATATCCCAGTAAAGAGAAACCGACTCTCATACTTGAGGCTATTGAGTCTTATAACAGAAAAACCATTGCGGGGTATAGTGTTTTAGCATTGCCGGTAAAACATTCCGTGCCTACTATTGGCTATCAAATCACCTCTTCGGATGGTAAAAGCTTGTTTTATACCGGCGATACCACAGTGGGAATATCTGATTGCTGGCAGCATATTTCCCCTCAGTTGCTTATTGCTGAAGTTATCGGACCTAATCAGTATGGAGATTGGCTCAAGAAAGCTGGTCATCTTTCCGCAGAGCTTTTGAAGGAAGAGCTTACTCAATTTCGCCGAATCAAGGGGTCTTTACCTCGAGTTATTGTTATTCATATCGGGAACCTTTTTGAGCAGGAGATTAAGGAAGAAGTAGCTCAAGTAGCTCAGGAACTAGAAGCCGATATAAGCCTGGGCTATGAAGACATGAAGGTCACCCTATAATCGCAACCCAGCACTCAGTACTCTGAGTGCTGGGCTGGCGCCATAGTAACCCATGCTATGGCGCCAGCCATTTTCTTCAGGCTACCTTTGGCAGTTCAAGCTGCGCCTTCCTTACTTCTTCCTCGGGATAGGCATAATCTTCAAGTTGCCCCGCTAGGTATTTCTCATAGGCAGCCAGGTCGAAGTGTCCATGTCCGCTGTGGGCTATCAAGATGGTTTTTGACTCACCCGCTTCCTTGCAGCGAATTGCCTCATCAATAGCCACTTTCACGTTGTGGCATGGCTCAGGACCGCTGATAATGCCCTC
>Ga0315539_1001151_pt1 | contig 19656 bp, 18 predicted proteins | sample SalMarSW160150MG_FD_203097 | JGI IMG/M metagenome (GOLD analysis project Ga0315539, IMG submission 203097) | Salt marsh sediment microbial communities from the Plum Island Ecosystem LTER, Massachusetts, United States - Salt Marsh Sediment SW1601-150 ... | reverse complement strand
CAGATCTACCCATTGGCTTGTGCTTGAATCGAAGTATGCAGGCCTTGCCGTCCCATTTCCGTCATCATCATACCAATCCCGCTCGATGGAGACTTGATTCAGAGCATTAAGATTACCATAAACCGAAAAACCGGATGTAGGCTCTACAGCGTCCCCGGTAACCGAGTCCGTGTTGTATAAGAAGCTATCTGCAGCGAACATTAAAGCAGATACCGTATACATAGTCCCGTAACGAGGATCTCCAAAGTAGATGTTGCCACCGCTTATAAGCTGGCCCCAATCGTCATATTGGCCCAGAGCTACCAAACCCAGCAGGCTTTCGTTATCTGCATATTTGATATTGTCAGAGATATGGATGTCTCCTGTCGCTACAATAGTTACTTTACCGTCGACCAAAAATCCGTAGGTGGTTTTGTTGTGAACCCACACATCACCGTCTACGTAGTAAATCCTGTTGTCCCCCAGGTGTAAAGGAGTTCGTGCATCTTTTTGGTCTCCCCCTCCTGACACGCTTGCCGGCTCAAGGAAGTAATCGTCGCCGGCTGTTGAGGAACACTCGCCAGACCTGTCGGTAGGATTCTTTACCATTACATTGTATAACTCATTGTCTGTAGATAGGTGTCCCCAATCAACGCCTGCATCTGCAAAGATTTCGCTTACATTATGTGTATTATTTACCCCATAGTTCATGTCAACTAAGCTGGGATGATCCAGCGGAGCTACGCCCTCGCTAACTGCTCCGGAAACCGAGGCTCCGTCTAAAATACCAACTTTACCAGTGGCATCAACATCTCCAGCATACGGATTAGCACCAGGCGAGGGATTAACACTGCTTTCTTCGTACAAAGTGGCATCCCCACTAACAAATACATTTCCGTTAACTATGTCTCTCCCACCGACCTCTCCGCTTCTTACGGCTATGGGATCGCCTTGCCCCCTTAACGTAAACATCCACTTCGCTCCAGCCGTATTGCCGCCATATATAGCATTTTCATAAGGAGAAGCCAGAAAGGATAATTCTACCCTTATCCTTTTCTCTACATTTCTTGCCCTGCCAGTTGAAATAGCATAAGGAGGATCTGCATCAAAGTTCAAATCAACATGGTAGCTTACTTCTCCTAAGGCCGTATCCGCAATTTTTTCAAATTGCTTATTGTACAGCTTTGTGGTCAATTCTGCTAATCCTGCCTCAGCCGCATAAAAGGCTTTTGTCGAGTTCAGTTCCTTCTGAGTCAGTACTATCTCAGTGGCCGCCAGTTGCAGTATGGAGAAACCTAAAATGGTAAAGATACAAGTGAATGCTACCACTATAAAAAGTGCTAATCCCTTCTCTGATTTTGACATTCTTATTTTCAACTGACATCACCCCCACAATTTCGCAGCATTAGTGTTTAGACAAAAGACAAAACTCTCTGAATGTTTTGTCCAATTCTCTTTTTAGCCATTTTGCTGCTCCAATTTGATTCTTGAGAAACTACTATCAAAAGACCAAAAGACTTTTTTCAAAAAACCAAAATCGGCAAACTTTCCTATGATAAAGACACCCCCATGTCTTGACTTATAAAGATATTATACCCAAAGAACGATGCCAAGTCAACCCAAAGACTATAAAAGGCATTTAATAAGTGATTTTTGGGCATTGCGCAATGAGATTAACAATCTTATCGGCCCATAACAAAATATTTTTGATTGCCAAAATCGCTTAGGATTCCCTTCTCACCATCAATATTCCCAAACCTTGTAGTATAAGGCAATCTTTGATAATGCTACGGGGGATTACACTATTCCTCGTCTGCGTAGCCAGACAACAAAACCTACACCGATGCTGCCAATAGGGAACTTTCTACTCTATTTTGGCTTGTTTTTGGCCGATACTATTAACATCGGAGATAAAGGGCTTGAAAACCGCCGGAGAGCAGGAAAGTGAATTCAGCATTTCTTGGAGGATGTCTTCATAGAAGGCAGGTCGTTGGATAAATCAAGAATACCAAAGAGAGGCAAATTATGGAAAAGTGGAAAATTATTGTCGTTTTAGTTCTCGTTATTGCTGCAATATACATTATACCCCGCAGTAGCAAATCCACAGATATTGAACAAAGAGGAAGAGAGTTATCTATCACCATAGGCAAACATCAGTTGACAGCTACTATTATTGGTCGCCAAATCAGTAATTCTTTCCTGGTTATAGGCGGCTCGTGCAAAGGTGACGTGTTTTTTACATCTCTGTTTTCAGTCATTCCTCTCGATACAGCAGAGCGTTTAGCTCGAACATACGGTAATTTTTTCAAATGTAGCTCTCCGGGAGCTTATGAAGGCAAAAGGAGTATTAAATCGATGCTTCTTTATGCGGCGGACAATGATGTCGAGCGAAGATTAAAGAGCATTGACAAGCTTGCCCTGGCCCGTAAAGACCCTGTCATTCAAATGACGTATGTGCAATTAAATATCAACAGTCATAAAGTCAGAGGCCGGGAAATACCAATCGTCTTTGGTAGCAACATGCACCCTTTCTTAGTTAAAGATGTCCAGATTATTGAAGAGGACCGAAATTTTTAAGCGATAGCTCTTGGCAGCTTTTTTCTTGTTACGTGACGCTCTCATCCTTGCATCGCTTCTCGCATTCTCTCTGCCCGGCGTCAACCTATGCGGTGTCTCTTAATGTAGTCGTCCCTCACCGCCGTGCCCAAACCGGGAACATCCGGCACCAACACTTCGCCCTCCACAATCTCCAGACTCACTTCGTACATGGATTGGCCTTTTAGACTGCCTGATTCCAGATAGATAGCATTTGGCATAGCTGCTAACATATTAAGGTTCCCGGGTCCGCCTCCGTGACTTGCCACTTGAATATGAAAAGCGTCCGCCAATGCTGCAATCTCCATCCACTCCGTTACCCCACCTGTTCGGCGGTTGTCAGGCTGCACTACATCCACGCAGCCGCGCCTTATCAGGTCGGCGAAAGCATACTTCGTGTACTCATTTTCACCGGTAGCTATACGAACACTCAGCTTGTCTCCCAGCTCCTCGTAACCATCGTGGTTATGCGGCGGCAACGGTTCCTCAAACCAGAATACTCCCAGGTCCTGGTAAGCCTTTCCACGTTCGAGAGCCGTTGAAACACTGAACGCCTGGTTCGCATCAACCATCAGGTCGATATCATCTCCGGTGGCTCTGCGGGCAGCTTTTATCCGGCGAATGTCGTCAGAGACACTACCCAAGCCAACCTTTATCTTGACCGCGCGAAATCCTTCCTCAATCGCCGCTGCACAACGTCGCGTAAATTCATCCTCATCATCATAGTACCAGCCGACCATTGCGTATGCGGGCACACGGTCTCGAAATCCACCGAGAATCTTGTACAGGGGTTTTTCGAGCACTCGCCCTACAATGTCCCAGATAGCCATATCTACTGCTGCTATGCCGAACTGAACTACTCCCGTAACACCGTGATATTCCGTCGCTTTCCACATCTTATCGCGTATCCTCTTGACGAAGAAAGGGTCTTCCCCCTTTATCACATCAAACAGCTCCTCGTTGATGATTTGAGCGACTACTCGTGGGCCGCCGGGAATTGTGCCGAAATATGTGTAGCTGTGTCCTGTCACTCCGATGTTCGTGTGAATGCGCGTCACCACCCCACCTCGGTCACTAAACGAATGAATCGCATCACGAATCGGACTCTTGGTTTCGAAGGCGAGGACAAATGTTTCAACGGATTTAATCCGGACATCACTTGCATCGCGCTTGGTCTCAATCAGTGGCGTCCTACCCGCTGCGAGCATTTTCTCTGACACAAACAATGACGTCGCCGCGCCGGCTGCTATCCCGATTCCTGTTCTGAAAAAGTCTCTACGCGTCGGATTATTTGGAGATTTGCGGTTCTGTAGTTCCATTATGGTTTCCTCACAAAGAAGATTAACATTACTTAATCTGGATTACGAAATATGCTCAGCTAAGGTTGCGGCTCTTAGCAGATTTTATACGCGAATCTGAGAACGCGCCAAGCTATTTTTCTCAACTCTTGGATTAGACCACCTCGGGCTCTTCTGTAGGACGGCTGTGAGAACGGTTTGAAGGAACTTCTGGGAGATTCTATAGGCACGCTCAAGGATATGAAAAAAGGGCTGCAAGCACAATCACCACAGCCCTTATCAAATGTGCATTCTGATAACACTCTTACAATGTTCTTCGTCTTCTCAGCCAGCCGACAAGTCCCACACCAATGCTGCCGAGTATAATCGCTCCAGGAGCCGGAATAACCGGTTTTACAAGCACACCCAGGTTATATCCGCCACCACCATCCGTCATGACACCAACTACCATGTCTCTTTGTGTGTTCATGATACCGTGAAAGTCTGTACCTGTAATTGTTACAGTACCTGATGATGATATATTCATCGTTGTAACTGGTGGTAAGGCGGGATTCCCATCACTTCTGGTGAACGATGTCCAGGTACTATTTCCATCTGCATCGATACTTTGTGTTCCATACATCCATCCTATCCAGTCAGGATCATCACCCGATGTTAGAAAATGATAATCCCATGTCCCGCCGAGGTCACCTGTGCTATATGTAGATGTTCCTTGCTTAAAACCAATACCAAAGGTATATCCGCCACCACCATCCGTCATGACACCAGCGATCATGTCTTTTTGTGTGTTCATTATACCGTGAAAGTCTGTACCTGTAATTGTTACAGTACCAGATGATGATGCGGTCATCGTTGTGGCCGGGGGTAAGGCAGGATTCCCATCACTTCTGGTGAACGATGTCCAGATACTATTCCCACCTGTGTCAATACTCTGCGTCCCATACATCCATCCTATCCAGTCAGGAGTATCGCCCGATGTAAGCAGATGAGAATCCCATGTCCCTCCGAGGTCGCTTGTCTCAAGTGCTTGCAAAGAACCAACACAGAAAAAAGGAGTAATAAAACAGGCAAAACTCAGTACTTTGATAGTTCTAATGCTTTTCATCGAATTTTCCTTTCAAAAGACTGTTATGCTTCTTACTTATGCTGTTCTCATACAAAAGAAGCATGCCCTCTACCTGAACGGTGGGTTCGTATCTAATATCATTACTACTCTCCTCCATAAACTTAGAATTGTTAGCGCATACTTAGAAGAGATCGTCAATTGTTGAAACTACATCACTACTCCACGCTTTATGAAAATACTATGCCCGACTGAGACAAGTCTGTCAATAGCAAAGTTCTATAAATGAGAATTTTTACAGGAACAGCGAATAAAGCATGAAAACTCTCGTGTTAGACCATCACAGGATTTTATGTAGGACTGCTCTGAGAGCGGTTTTCGCGTTCTAGAATGGCCAAACTCAAGCCGAAGGGTATCGGAGGTAGGATTGAGGGATTTTAACGTAATTTCCCCCTACTGGAACACCTGTGGGCAATATATATTTTTTTACACTGCAAACAAAACCACGAACCTCTTTTAAGAAAAATCGTAAAAGCTATCAAATTTGTATGTTTTAATGGTTATGAACAAAAGGCTGGGCTATCTCAGACCTCGAACAAACATCTCTTGTGGGCCTTTGTTTTCGTACCTTAAAGGAAAGATGAAAGTATGTGGGAAGAAGAAAAAGAATTCGATATTTTAGAAGAGGTGGAAGACTACGACTTAGAAGATGAAAATACCGATGAATTTCCCTACCCGGAATTGAATCCATCTACCGACGAAGATAACGATGTTTTTGAAGACGAAGACGATTTGTACTACTATGAAGAAGACGATTAAAGGCAGCATCTTATCTTCATTAACATAATATTCTCGACATTACATAAACTATTGGAAACAATAGCTGCGTACTCACACATCTCAGCTTTCCCCCACCACACTTAGGCCGAACAGAAAAGAGTTGCTTCAAGATTATTTCCCCCGGCGCTTTTTGCCCTTATATGCCCTAAGGCATCTTTCATATTTGGTCATCGTGGGATTTGCTATTCTATTGTCGTTTCTAAAAAGTGAGTGTAACATTCTATACGTATTGTCATTCCGACCGAAGCCCCCGTTCTTGCTTTCGCAAGAAAGCACGGGGGCGAAGCGGAGACGGTCTATGTCAAGTTCTAACTGAAAAAAAAATAATTTGCTGTTTTTAACATTGGCATTTTTAACAGGTATCTGCGTTGACTGCTAACAAAAATATCTTCATTGTAAAGATTTCCAGATTGCTTCATGGCCAAAAGGATTTTAAGCCAGCGGTGAGCCAAAGCACGCAGGGCCGCATGATGCTTACGGCCGGAATTGCGCTGTTTCTCATAGAAGTTCTGAGCCCAGGGGCACTGATGGCGAGATTGATCAGCAAACAATTGAAGCGTTCGCCGGGCAAATTTCCAACAACCACGCCGAAAGTGCACCACACGAAAATTGCCACTGGCTTTGGTAACTGGAGCAGTACCCATCAGAGCGCGAGCTTCCCCTACGGAACAAAATCGTTGTGGGTCGCGACCCAGGCATGCCAAAAGCGATGGCGCCAAAACCTTGCCAGCTCCCGGCAGCGAACGAACCCAGTTCGATTCCGGAAGCCCATCAAGATGATCATTGATCTGCTTATCCCTCTCAGCAATCTCGGCATTGAGCATCTTGATGCTACGAGCCAAATAGCAAATCAAGGTCTTCTTAGCTTCCTGCAAGTGATCAGCCACCAGCAAAACTGGTTGCTTCAACGTAGCGACCATCCCATCGAGACGTTTGGGAAAAGAGTAATGGTGACGACTAAGCCAATTTCGCAAACGACGCTCGCTCAACTTTTGCATCTGCTTTTGCGTAGGAAACTGCTGCAGAAAATCCAATGCAATGTTACTGTCAAGGCCGCCAAAAAGCCCCAGAAAAGCCGGATAATAGCATTTCAAGACCGCCTGCAGTTCATTAACCTTGGCGGTATGCTCCTCGACCAGACGCAGTCTGTCTTGGCAAAGAATTCGAAATTGAATAATCTCCGGATCATCTGGTCTCAGCGGTTTGTTCTCCTGATGAAAGGTTACCAAAAACATAGCCAGGACCTTCCGATCAATCTTGTCTGTCTTCACTCCGTTAGCCGAAAGAGCCTCTCGAAAACGCTCCACTGTTTTGGGGTTGAGAGGATAAACCTGGTAGCCGCGATCCAGCAACGCTTGCACCCAAGCCCCATGGGCAGTTTCAATGGCAATGCCAATCTCCGATGCCAAAGCGTGGCTTTCCAACTCGGCAAACAAATCCGCCATCCCTTCCACACTGGGCCTGACTTGACCTTCAACCAAGACCTTCCCACCTGCGGTGCGCAAATGGAAATCCAGAAATTTTTCACTCCAGTCGATACCTGCGAACAACATTACTCTACTTCCTTTCCCAAAATTAGTTCTTCTCGCCGGGCCGGACGGCCATGGCAGCCTCATAGAAGCCCTCGAGGGGCATCGGCCTATTGTCCCTATCAGCCGCCGGAATGGGTGTGGGGTGGTCTGTCTCCACTAAGCCCTCGAAGGGCTGGAATCTATGGACCTGACCCCGCACCCGGCGAGATCAAAATTAACAATTTCACAAATTTAACAGAAAGAAAAAGTACCAAAAAGAAAGAACATTACTACTATTATTTTTATGCTTAATTGCTATAGCATAACCTATGAGGATTCTATTTCAATAGCTTCGCCGTAGGCGAATCAAAAAGTTGAACTTACTTATTGAAAACGGCAATAGCGCCGCTAAGTGTTATATCTTCACCTGTTTCTTTACCAAGCAGTTTCACAGTAAGCGTAACTTTCGGGTCCATTGGACCGCCGATTATATTAGACACATTCTGGACAAACAGCCATTTGCCGTAAAATAGACGGCTCTTGATTAAAATGCGAAATTGGCCTTGACACTCGCGAGTATTGTGCTATAATATTCTTCCAAGAGCGCTACGCGTATAGCTTTAGCGTAGAATTTTGTAAGGGACCGACCGATTCCACCAGGGAGTTGAAATGGTCAACATCGCTAATTATCTCGCTGGTCTATCTAAAAACCTTTGGCTTCTCAAAAAAGACTGGCGGAATGCCTTTTTGCATCTTTCTCTTTGAAAAGTCGTAGAGTTGTTCCCAAACGCAGGACTCGTCGAGGCAGACCTGCCTCGCGAAGTGCCCTGCATTGCGGTCCGCAGACCCACATACTTTTGGAACAGCCCGCAGATGCAGATGTCGGCACACCGCGTACTTCCGGGGAGCATCGAACACCCGCACCATATTTTTTGTGAGGTGTAATCATGTGGAACAAGGAGCTTACCCTGTTAGAAATTAAGGAAAGGCGAGGTTTTCTAACTTGCCCCGTTAGAAGAAATTTTTCTAATAGGGCGGGTTTCACACTCATCGAGCTGCTGGTAGTTATTGCAGTCATTGCCCTGCTGATGGGTATCCTTCTGCCGGCCCTCAACATAGCCAGAGACCAGGGCCGAAAAGCATCCTGTATGAGCAATATGCGCCAGGTGGGCATAGCCCTGACGATGTATCAAAATGAGTACGAGAGAACTCCCCCGAAAACCCAGGCGGTTTACGACTACGCCAGCCCCGCCGCCGAGGACAACGTCCTTAAGCTATTGCGGCCCTTTGTGTCTGCCGAGAAACCAGAAGCGACAACCCCCGTTTATGCCTGTCCGGCCCTCAAGCCGAACCCGAACCCGGCCTATGCTCCCTCCCGCGTCAGTTGCACCGGCTACCTCGTCAACTCTGTCGTCATGGGCCGACGGGTAGCGGCTATTCCCAATCCCGGCCGAATCATCGCAATACAGGAGGGATGGTCTCTGTCAAATCATCTCTGGGTTCAGCCTGAACCGAACAATCGTTCCAAGGCCGCCCTTGAAGGGCGGGAATACACCACGTATCAGGAATGGCATATGTTTGCCAATCAAGGTGACCACTCATCCTGGTTTACAAAAGAACGACGCGAGCAGACCGCCAATGTCCATAACAAAGGCGGCAATTTCATCTTTTGTGACGGCCATGCCGACTACAGGAAATACTGGGACCGTGACAGCGGAGACTATGGTCTGGTCGATATTCTAACAAAAAAAAGCGTTCCCTACGAGCCAACCCGCGAAAGCACTACAAAGACTCTCGATGCGGCCTTTTAGCTTAGGTGCATTATGATGATTTTATCAAAGTGTTCAATCTTGGAGGTGACTCCAAAGAGAAAGTCGGCCCCGACCGGCTCCAGGCTGAACGGAATGCTAAAAAGCCGTTTGTTTTTGCTGACATATCTGGGAATGCTCTTTCTGCTCACCAGTTGTGGCAAGAATCCCGAAGCGGACGTGACAGCCGAATTAGCTGCCAGTTTTGAAGGTTCTCCGGCCAAAGAGGACGTTATTAAAGCCAATGCCGCCTTCAAGGAAGGCCGCTATAAGGAATCGCTTGTCCTGCTCCACAAAGTGGTCGGCAGTGTAGATTTGACCGAACGCCAGAAAAAGGCAATGGCTGAGATTGTCGGCCGGCTGCTTCAGGTCGTACATGAAGACCCAAAACTTTCTGAAGATACCCAGCTACATCGTTTGATGGAGCTGTTAGTCTTGAGAACTATGGGTGAGACCTGAAGAATCTCTGAGCATGCAAACTGCGACAGACCTACAGTGGCCAAAATCAACCCAAACGGTATCTGAGGTAAACTCGCAAATTAGAACGAAATTCACCCAAAGCCGGTTCAGAAGCAATTTTTATTGACTTGTGCGCCCACAGGCGTATAATGATTATATTACAATTTATTAGATGAAGCCGTAGTGCTTATGGGCCGGCAAAGAAGAGGCTTTACGTTAATAGAGTTGCTGGTTGTTATCGCCATAATTGCGCTTCTTATGGGGATATTAATGCCGGCATTGCAAAGGGTCAAGAAGCAGGCACAGGCCGCAGGCTGTCTTAGCAATCTCAGACAGATCGGCCTGGCTGCAAACCTCTATGCCCAGGATAATGATTTGTTCATCCCTCGCGGCTCCACCGGTAGTAATCCCATTTGGTTTATGCAGTTCCTGCCTTACGTGGGCCAAAAGCACAACAAAGGCGATTACAAAAGCGTGAAGATATACCGCTGCAAAAGCTTTCCCAGGACTGGTGAGGGTCTATACAACATTCCAAATTCCAGACAGACTATCTGTTACGTCCTCAACGACTGGACTTTTTCAAGCAAAGACGACGACTCCGGAACCAGTGTTGGAAGGCCCACCAAACTTTCAGTGTTCAAGAGACCGGCCCATACGGTATATATGACCGACAACGAAGATGGCGATTGGCGTCCCATCATCGAGAGCGAAAACAGCCGGGAAATCATTCGCTGTGATATTTTTATTCGTACGCATCTGCCGGATTCGGACAGTCACCATATAAACGATGGACGACGAGTAGCTCGTGAGCGGCACGCGGAAGGCTGCAATGCGTTGTTCCTCGACTGGCATTCCGAATACGTCAAGGCCGAAGACATGACCATAGACATGTGGCGAGATAAATAATTGTCACCTGCACAACCTGTTGCCCTAACAGAACCTTCGGAAAACATTCTCGCACTTAGAGCAAAACTCCCCCAAGAACGAACGTCCTGCTCTCCCCCAAATGATACCCTATTCAAAGCATCAAAGAGCGGTTGTCTGATGCGTATATTTCCCGATGACCTTCCGAAAATCGTCGGTAGAGCATTTAATAAGTTTCGTACGGTCATTGAAATAGCCGTCTTCAAGCGCATGGCCAAAATGCCCTCTTGCCTCTTCATAATACGGGACAACAAGACGTCTCATTAACTCACCAAATTCCTGTATATCCACTACCTTAACACCATGACTATTAAGGAAATGAAACAGGTAAGCTACCCCGGTATCGCCGGTTAACCATTTCAGACGCATACTGACTCGATTAGCTCCGTTGTTATAAGGGTAACAGCTACCGGATGGACTGCGGGGAGAAAACATTACATGATGCACTATTTTGAAGTTATGCGCCTTTGATTCCTCGTCTTTGAGAAACCCTACCCAACCATCCGCTGGAGACTCAATGACTTCCCCACACGTATCGCAAATCCACTGTCTTAATGGTTTCAACATTTCCATCCTCCTTCCTACCGCTTTCGGGATTAAAAAACTGCGAGCTTGGCTCCACTACCTATTGTTCGACCATTTTTTGAAGACACTTGATGGGCTTCTCGGCTAAAAATTAGACAAAACCTCTAAAAATGCCCTCTGAGGCCTCTTAAATTGAAAGCTGACGGGCATTCGTGAGATTATATGCGCAGTCTTATCATGGCGGGCGTCCTAAACTAATTAGTTTCTGTTGCGGAAACAATATTTGTCATTCCCGCGGAAGCGGGAATCCAGCTTTTTCGTCCTAGCCCCCTGCTTCCGCAGGGGTGACATCGTAGGTTTTTGTTTTCAGCAACAGATACTAATTAAAGGCCGAATCTGAAAAAGACCTTCGGGAATGAGCGATATCCATTTGCCATTTCCGCTTTTCTGCACAATCCTATCAACAACACATGCCCATTCATAACCTAAAGATTTTCCTTGACGGGAAGGTGGGTGATTTGTTATAAGTTAAATAAAGTCGGTTCTGTGCCCGCACAGTAGGTCATCTGTGGCTTTTGGATCCTTCAGCGGGCAAATTTCTTTTTAGTCTTTCGATAGAGGAGGAGTTATTATGTATCGTGCGATGCACAGAGTTGGAATAGGAACTTTGTGCTTCGTAGTGAAAATAATTTACATTTCATTTAACATCCCATATTGGATTTTTGAAGGAGGATTATTATGTGCAGAAAATTGAGTTATTTGGTTCCTTATGTTTTGACGCTGAGTGTGGCTCTTACGGGTACGACTAAGGCAGAGCTTGTCGGCTGGTGGAGGTTTGATGAGGGTTCCGGGACCGTAGCACATGATACGAGCGGCAACGGCAACGACGGCACCTTCAACGGCGATCCGCAGTGGGTGTCTGGGTTTATAGGTGGTGCGCTGGAATTTGATGGGGTAGATGATTATGTTACAATAAGGGATTTGGACCTAACAGAATCCTTCACCCTCACATTTTGGATGCGACCTTCCTCGATCCCAAGCGGGTGGCATTCGGTGGTTATGAAAGAATATGACTATGGCTTCGAATTTGACGGAAACAATCTTCTTGGGAGAGTCGGCAACGGTGCGGGCGGCTGGGGTGCTACTGTTACCACAACCATTTCTGAACCTGCCGTATGGTATCACGTTGCGCTGACGTGGAATGGATCAGACCTCGAAATGTTCATTGACGCATCCAGCGTCGGCCAAAATACCGGAATACATGTTTCAAATAACAATCCGCTACTCTTTGCCAGTTGGAACACATCCAGCGAATTTTTCAACGGCACCATCGACGACGTCCGAATCTACGACCACGTTTTGTCGGGAATCGAAATTCTGAGCGTTATGGAAGGCCAGATATGGCCTTATGCCTGGGGCCCTGACCCCCCTGATGGTGCCATCTATCCGGATACATGGGTGAACCTTAACTGGTCCCCGGGTGGTTTTGCGGTCTCACACGATGTGTATTTCGGCGATAATTTTGACGACGTGAATAACGGTGCGGAGGGAACGTTCCTGGGCAACCAGCTCGAGATGTTTATTGTTGTCGGCTTTCCAGGATTTGCTTTTCCGAATGGCCTTGTCCCGGGCACGACTTACTACTGGCGGATTGACGAGGTCAATGACACCGAGCCGAATAGTCCGTGGAAAGGTGATGTCTGGAGCTTTACAATTCCACCCAGGACCGCTTATGCACCCGACCCGACTGATGGTGCCGAGTCTGTAGACCCTGATGTGCAGCTTAGCTGGACGGGAGGTTTCGGTTCTAAATTGCACACAGTATATTTCGGCGACAATTTTGAAGATGTCAACAATGCCGCCGGGGGTCTCCCACAGGGAACTACGACCTATACTCCCGGCACACTTAAATTGGCCAAAACTTACTGCTGGCGGGTCGATGAGTTTGATGCCATCGAAACGCATAAAGGGGACGTCTGGAGCTTTACTACTCAGGGCGCCGTTGTGAGCCTGAAGCCTTCTAATGGCGCTGTGGATGTAAAGCAGACACAGATTCTTAGCTGGTCGCCGGGAGTCTATGCTGATTCGCATCAGGTCTATTTCGGCGATGATAAAGATGCCGTGAAATATGCCGATACAGGTTCAACAGAGTATAAAGGTGCTGGGGACCTTGGTTCTGAAAGCTACGACCCCGGAAAACTCCAGTGGAATACTACCTACTATTGGCGTATTGATGAGGCCAATGACGTCAATCCCGACAGTCCGTGGACAGGCAATGTATGGAGCTTTACGACCGCCAACTTCCTTGTCGTTGACGATTTTGAGGACTACGATGCCGGCGACAACCAGATATGGTTCGCCTGGCATGATGGACTTGGCTTTGGCACGCCGGACGTTGAACCCTACTCTCCCGGTAATAGGACCGGCTCAGCCGTGGGCGATGAAAGCACTCTTTCCTACACTGAGGAAACTATCGTTCACGGAGGCAACCAATCGATGCCTGTATTCTATGACAACAGCGTCTTATTGTATTCAGAGGTGGAGAAGACGCTGACTTACCCGAGCGACTGGACCGAGAATGGTGTCAACACGCTGACGATCTGGTTCATAGGCAACTCGGATAACGCTGCTGAGATGTTATATGTTGCCCTCAATGGCAGTGCGGTGGTCAATCACGATAATCCAAATGCAGCACAGATAGGCACCTGGACGCAATGGAATATCGACCTGCAAGCATTTGCAGACCAGGGTGTGAACCTGGCCAATGTCGATACGATTGCTATTGGGCTGGGTAATAAGAAGAATCCGGTAGCTGGTGGTTCAGGTACGATATACATCGATGATATTCGGCTGTATCCTCCGGCACCCTAAGCCAGCACTTTAAGCCGTGTGATTTAGTTGACAGTTAGAATTACGTGTTGGATCCCGTTAGATAACTTCGTATTTTTCATATCTAACGGGATTGATATAGCAGATTAGTGACAGTTCTTCGGGGCTTATACCGGTTCGTTTGGTATAGGCCCCGCTTTTTTAAGAGCAATAATAGGTTTTGATACCTTCAAGCCAAGTTCATACTTAAAACGACCTGCGAGACGCTTTAAATTAAAAAGCTCAGGGGCGGTATAAAAATTCGACCTGTCAACGTTCTGGTTCATATTCCAATTTCCCCCATATACCCCTCTGCACCCATTCCAAATCCTCATTGCCCGGATGGGACACACTCGCATAATCAGGATTCACATTCTCATAAGGAGCACGCAGCACGGCAAGGTCCATCGTGCGGCGGTCTCTCCACTTATGGTACTCACTGTGCCCATCCGCGAAAGACCAGTCCGTCCCGTCACTGTGTCGTATCGTAGGAATGTCCCACCACATCGGCTTATCATGCCAAACCCCCCAGGGGCTGCCCGGCCACTTGCCTTCGTCAACGAAAACTATCCTCTCGCCCGGCCTTTGAATCTGCAACCTGTTTTCAATACAAAGTTCCGGGGGATGTCCCCCCGAAACCGGCGTGCTGCTGCCCCACATAGAGCCGACAATAGAGTACGTCACCATCTCCCCCCGAACACCGGTTGGGCACTTATAAAGTCTTAAGTTCTTCACGTATGGAAACAGCACTCCTGTTTTCATAGCCTCTATTTGCTGGGCCTCAGAAGCATCGCGCCCGGCCATATTTACCCAGGAGTCCGGCTGGCCTACCCACGCCGTACATATCTTGCCCTCGTTCTCATCTGCGTACATAATCCACGCAAGCGTCAACTGCTTTAAATTGCTAAGACAAACCGCGCGTTTACCCTGTTCTCTGGCCGTTTGAAGCGCAGGGATTAATATCGCCATCAACAACGCTATAATGGCAACAACTACCAAAAGTTCTATTAACGTAAACCCCGTTAGAAGTGCCGCACGAAACTCTTGCACTTTCTGAATTCGATTTATTTCTAATGGGGTAAAATCTTTTACTTTACTCATAATAGATTTCCTCTTTTTCCTCTTCTTAAAAAGCCTTTCCAAATCGACAATCAAACTTAAATCTGGCCGGTTCCGTCGCTGAGCTTGTCTGCCATAATTATAACACACTCGGTCACCGTAACGCAAGCCATTGGCTGATTTTTAAGTCGTGGGATTTCGGTTACTCCTCCCAAGCTGGGCGCCGCGGTGACGGCAAGACCAGTTCTCCATTTAAACAGCCTGTAAGGTGCTTAAAATTGAAAGCTGACGGGCAATAAACTCATGAAAGCATCCCTTTGTTATGATAAACACATGCCCAAATTTATTTGGAGGTTATCTATCGTTCTGTATTATTCGAGGCAACGACGGCTGGTACGGCATCTCCATCACATAGTTGAAGAATGTATTTAAGGATATCTGACCTGCTGATAACGCCTACCACTTTGCCGTTGGATGTAACCGGCACTCTTCTGATAGAGTTGTCCCTCAAACGGTAGCAAACATCCAGCAAAGGTTCCTTCTCATCAAAGTAGATAGCAGGATGTGTCATAAAAGTATTTACTGTCCTGTCTTTTTCGTCTTTATAGGTGTGGTATAATCTTAGCACATCTTGTTCTGAAAGAATCCCTACCAGGGTCATATCGGCTTCGACCACAGGGACGCCGGTAATATTGTTTGTTGACATAAGTCTTATGGCTTCAACTACAGGGGTGTCTCTTTTCACACAAATTACTTTCTTCTTCATAATGTCTTTTGTTTTAAGCATGGCATGGACTCCTTTTCACTAATTTATTTCATGCACTTAAAGGATTTTTTTACCGTATAATATTTTCATTACAGCCATTACATTCATAATTGATTATCGACCCCAAAAATAGAAGACTTAAGGAATTTCTTCGGTATAAGCACATGCATAAAAAATATCATTCTAAAATGGCCAAACTCGAAAGTATATGGTCAATCTACCATATTAGTATGGTTCATCATTTAAATGACCTATGAGGCTCCTAAAATTGAAAGATGAGGGGCTGTGAGATTGTGTGGGCTGACTTAGGCAGTAAAAAAGGGCCGCAAAAGCTTTACGCTCGCAGCCCTTCGTAGCCATACGACCAGATAGCCTATATTGACCTACGTCTTTGCAGCCGACTGATAAGTCATACGCTGATGCTCCTCCTGCGGACAGCAATCAGAGGACGCTTTTGTGATCAACTTTATTTTTTTCGGGTCCACAATTAATTCCACATGACCGCAGTCAAAACACATGATGGAGCTAACAGGAACTCCCGAAGTGAAGAATGCACTAATTTTGGCATTTTCAGGACGAGAATAGATTTTTCCGGTGGATTGGAAGTTACCGGCTTGAAGACTGGTGCCACCACATCGTAGACATTTCTTTTCCTCATTCATAATGCAACCTTTCATCTAATATTTTTCATATAAGCTCTGCGCCGCTACGTCGCTGCCTACACAGTTCTTTCTAATTTGCAAATGCTCAGGACAAGTCTTAGCATTTTTTCATTTCGGTCGTTTTCATAAAAAGCCTTAGCGCATTTCTTGTAGTTTGGCAATCAAGGCAAAATGGGGTGAGATGATATTATAAAAAAGAGTGTTTTCGGACTAAAAAGGAGACACCGAAAGCTTTATAGAAAATCATACACGGGCGACCCTTATTTAGATTGAGAGCTGATAGGGATTTTTACAGAAATAATGCTATACTAATTATGGCCAAAAATGAAAACACCAGGACACCAGCCAAAATAAATGCATTCACGGCTATTATGGGGACAACACGCGGCGCTTCCAGTAGTTTCGCTATTCTCTGCCTTCGTTTGTAAGGCAGAACTTCCTCACGGATATACTGTTTGACGTTGGGCTTATTTATCCTGTATTTGACTTGATTAAGCTGAAGACCAAGCTTTTCGGCCACCTCTGGGCTGCACAGGCCCTGAAAGTATCTCAGAAAAACGATATCAAGCTCAAGTTTGGTTAGTGGTTCGTTTGGGTCTATCTTTTTAGCCATCTTTGCCGCTCCAATTTGATTCTTGAAAAGCCATATTCGTATTGTTGTGCCCGTTCTGGCTGGAAAGAACTTCCAGAAGTGCACGGAAAGATTGACTTTTCAAGACAGGCTTGACACTCTCTCGGAAATGAGGCTCTGCGGTGTAGCTGAGCATATTAAATGGGAAATGTCGGAGTAAAAATTTTTTCATATATTCTCCTCCCAAAGACTGCCCTTGCCCCCCCTTTTTATACATCTTTTACAATGTTTTACGCCTTCTAAGCCATCCTATCAAGGCATACACCAATCCTACGATGGTAACCTACTTACCAATTCGAGTGCACTGACAAACCGCTTCAGCGCTCATACCTTGCCCAGGGCCAAGCGCCGATATAGCAATCTCCTCGTGAGGAAGTGTGGTAGGAAGTGCAATGAAACTTTCTTAACACTCCCGTTTCTTAACCCTACTCCACAAGAATATTATATACATTTAAGATAAGGAAGTCAAGCAGAAAGTCCAGAAAGAATAATTTTTTACCGCAATAGGAAATTAGAAGTGAATTCTAAGCCACTGCAGGGTCATCTCTATCACCACAACCAAGCCTCATAGCATAAGGCTGTCTGACAATGCTACGGGGCAAGCCGAGCAGAAAAAGCGTAGCGGGCTCTATGGAGACCAATGTTTTGCCAGGCCGATCGATTCACGAAAAAGCCCCTGCTTCGCTGAGGAGGACGTTAGGTAAAGCAAGCAGAGGCATTGTCTAATAAGCTGTACGATTACAGCCCTTTTTTGTTAGCGAGCCCAAGGGCGTTTTGGGGAAATATGATACTCCTCAATACGAGTTCGACATTTAAACGGCCTCTGAGGGCTTTAAATTGAAAGCCGATGGGTGTTCTGTGAGATTGTCTGGGAAGGCTTACGTTATAAAAAAAGGCTGCAGTCGCAATTTTAAGATGGATTCAGCACCAAATCTGGCCGAAAAATTATTGTAAGGGTGCGACATGATAGCAGAAAACGCCTATGGTAGCAATGGTTGCCGCTGAATTTGCAGAGAGTTCCGAAAGGCCGCAAGTAACCTCAGGACAACGAAACGACTTAAAGAAGACAAGGAGATAAAATTCACAATAAAACTTCTAATCAGCAAGAAAGAGGCAAAAAATGAAGTGGAGGCAGAAAAAAGTAGAAAAGAGGACCGTATTATTTGTGGACGATGACGAAATAGTCCTGCAGTCCTTAGAAAGGGGCCTCCTGGACGAGTCATACAATAAACTTTTCGTCAAGAGTTGCAAAGAAGCACTTGAAATCCTCCAGCGAGAAGAAGTGCATGTAATCGTAACCGATATGCGCATGCCTGAGATGAACGGACTCGAGCTTCTTAGAACCGTCAGAAAAGACTATCCCCACATTATCGGAATGGTACTCTCGGGATATGAGCAGGACGCCACTCTTCAGACGGCAGTCGACCAGAGAGAGATTTTCAGGTTAATTCCTAAGCCGTGGAAATTCGGGGGGGTGGACTTCGAAAAGCTTGTCCGCAATGCTATAGACCATTACAATCTCCAGAGCAAACGCGGACGGTCTGGCGGCAGAAAAAATGAGAGCAGTCTAAAGCCAAACGAGTTACAGCAGAGCAGATTTTGGCAGAAATTGGGTTTGTTTGGGTTTGATAGGCATTGAAATTGGCTTTAATTGGCTTTGAATTGGGTTTGTTTTCACCAAGTGTCCCATTGGGTTTATTTTCGTAATCCTTTATATTATATGGCCTTACATTCATTTGACTTTAAATGAAATTGGGTTTGTTTTGCATAAAAAGGGCTGATTTGTAGAGAACTCTCGACAGATGTCGGTTGGCGAGTATTGCGTATCGCGTATTGCGTATTGCATAGATCGTAGCCCAAGGTTGTATCTGGTAGTTTGAAATCCGAAATACTAAGCACTAAATCCGAAACAAATTCAAAATACAAATTTCTTAAGGTCAAAAACATCGTTGATGACCGGTTTTTCGATATTTATTAAATGATCAAGCTGTAATCTGGATCCCTGACTACGGCATTCGAGGACAAGCTTGGATTTTGTCATCTTTTTGCCGGAGGCGAAAAAGTAGCGCCTCTATAATTAGAGCTACCTGCACTTTTGATGCGAAAAAGGTCCTCGAATATCGATTCGTGATTCTCGTAACTCTATTTGGGACAGTAAGTTAAAGAATTTCTGAAAATCTTGATTTTTGTTCTGAGGTATCAGCGTTTTTGATTGAAAACTGGCGGAATTTTTACCTATTTTAAGCCACGAATTACACGAATTTACACGGATTCAGTCGGCTTGGTGCTGCCTACTTATGATTAAGCCGACCGGCTGAACTGTTTAAAATAAGGGGGGAATTTGCTTGATTTTCGTTGGCCGGGGTGGTAATTTTGAGTTTTTAAGTGGCTTGCACTCAGACGCGGATCAGTTACAATTCAATCGTACCACTGTCCAAGTCCTCTTCTGTTGTGGCTTGCACTCAGACGCGGATCAGTTACAATAGTTCGGCGGTAGGACTTATGAGTGGATTAGTTGTGGCTTGCACTCAGACGCGGATCAGTTACAATACCAGAACATTTCTGACATTGGTGTTATTGGTTGTGGCTTGCACTCAGACGCGGATCAGTTACAATTGATAAAATTGCAATGTAGAATTGCAAATGTTGTGGCTTGCACTCAGACGCG
>Ga0315539_1001139_pt1 | contig 19738 bp, 15 predicted proteins | sample SalMarSW160150MG_FD_203097 | JGI IMG/M metagenome (GOLD analysis project Ga0315539, IMG submission 203097) | Salt marsh sediment microbial communities from the Plum Island Ecosystem LTER, Massachusetts, United States - Salt Marsh Sediment SW1601-150 ... | reverse complement strand
TCACCATCGGGAGAGATGGAAATGCCCGAAACTATATCATTGTGTATGAACATTTTAAATTGAGAAGTACCACTAGCCACATCAACAGCCCACAACTCTTGCTCACCTGCCAAAGTGATACGGCGGTAGTAGAATAATGTACCCTCAGGCGACCAACCCACTAGAGATATGCCATAAGCCGTATCATCGGCCAGCAAGAGCCGCTGTTCGCCACTATCTATATCAACCGCGTAGAGCTCTGTTCTCAAAGGTATATTCTCATCTGGTGGGTTTGGAATAGGGACGTTTTTTTGGCACACTACAGTTCTGCTGTCAGGGGACCAAATGTTTACATTGTAACTAAGCCCCTCAGCCAATTTTCGTGATGCACCGCTGTCAATATCCAACACCCAAAGAGTTGCGCTGAAGAGCCTGGCTCTTTCACCTGGGCCAGGAGCTAATGTTATGTAAGAAATCATATTACCATCAGGTGAGACAGCAGCATTTACCCCATATCCTGCCTTGTGAATGAAAGTGACAAGATTTCTGCGCTTGGTAAGGTCACTAACGTTAGCTATCCATAGGGTACTGACAGTAGTGTTATGATCGCCAACTGGGCTAGGCGTAGCAGGATTAATGATGGGTGGAAAGGTTTCCGCATAAACGATTTTTGGGCCAGATGGAAGCGGGCTTGATGGTGTAGGAATTGGCGTTAGAGTAGGTGCAGGAGGTGCTGGTGTGAGTTCCGAAGGTAGAGGAGTGGGGGGGACAGGAGTAGGTATCGGAGTACTCGTCATTGTAGGCCTGGGCGTCGGCGGCTCGCCTACTACCCACATCAAGGTCTTGGCCACAAAAAGCTCAGGTCCAATATAGATGTTGGTAATGTAGCGACCATCGGCGAACACACCGGCCCTGCTGACCATTCCAATGCTCTCTACACCCTCCCCGCTGTAGCTCTCCGTCTGCTCGAATAAAACATTCCCGACACTATCATACGTCCTGACCGCAATGGGCGTGTCTTGCGTTTGCCCATATTCGAAAATGAGGTAAACTGAACTGGTGCGGGAGGGGAAATTGATTACCGCCGGCCCACCAGGGGTGTCGCTCATGCGAACATTCCCAATAGAGGGAACAGGTGTTGACGCCGTGGGCGGTTGCCACGCCACCGTCTCTCCACCCCGCGATCTGAAGATGAGAGCCAGAGCAACCACCAGGACGATCAAGGCCACTATACCCAATACACTTCCCAGAGAGTTGAAGATCCTTCTCATCGCTGCACCTCCTTCTCAGAATCGTGTCTGCCGAAAAAACTCGGTTCAGAAAACAAAAAGCCGAAGATAAGTCCTTGCCAGTGCAAGGAAGCCTTCGGCAGCTACGGAGAAACTTTATTGTTTTCTGCCGCTTCGGTGTACCTAACCGTACTCTATTATGATTATACCACTGTTGGGGGGGGTGTCAAGTGGCAAACCTTAAAATTTTCGATTTGGTAACGGAGAGAGTGCCCGTAAGACAGGCTCGTTGTCCTTGGGGCCCCATCTCTCTACACTTAAGGGATGGGGGCTTGCCTTTTTGGGCGAAATGGGGTATTATTTAGGCCGCGTCACAGATGACGGGAGGGGAAATGGTGCGTGCACTGATCACGGGCATCTCGGGCTTCGTCGGCAGCCACCTGGCTGAATATCTGCTTGAGCACACCGACTGGCAGGTGGCTGGTACTGTGTACGGCCCTGAGGAAAATATCGAGCATCTGCGAGGCAGGCTGGAACTCTACCGGGCGGAGCTTTCGAAGCTGGAAACGGTGATCTCGATCGTAGAGCAAGCGAAGCCGGACTACATCTTTCACCTGGCCGCCCAGCCCCTCGTCTCTCTCTCGCGACGCGATCCCTGGGGTACCCTGGCCATCAACATCCACCTCCAGCTCAATATCTTGGAGGCTGTCGCCAGGCTGGACTTACCGGCCAGGATCCTGGTGGTCGGCTCCAGCGAGGAGTACGGCCTGGTACGACCCGACGAGTTGCCGATCAAAGAGACGAATCCCCTGCGCCCCACCAGTCCCTACGCGGTGAGCAAAGTGGCCCAGGACATGCTGGGGCTGCAATACCACTTGAGCCACAAGCTGTTCACCGTGCGAGTGCGGGCCTTCAACCACATCGGCCCCCGCCAGAGCCTCGGCTTCGTAGCCCCGGACTTCGCCAGTCAAATCGCCGAAGCGGAAGCGGGGCTGCGAGAGCCCGTCATCCAGGTGGGCAACCTGGAACCCCAGCGTGACTTCAGCGACGTGCGGGACGTGGTGCGGGGATACCACCTGCTCATCACCCAGGGAAAGGCAGGTGAGGTCTATAACCTGGGATCGGAGCGGGCTCGGTCGGTGAGGGAGATGCTGCAGACATTACTGGCTATGAGCCAGGTCCCCATCACCATCGAACAGGATCCAGAGCGCGTCCGAACCACCGATGTCCCTGTGATAGTTGGCGACTGCACCAGGATTCGGGAGCAAACCGGCTGGCAATCGAGGATTTCTTTTGAACAGAGCCTGCGGGACGTGCTGGATTACTGGCGGGGAAGAATCAAAAAAGATAAGGGAGGATAAATGGCAAAGAAAGCACTGGTCACCGGCATCACCGGCCAGGACGGCTCCTATCTGGCCGAGTTCCTGTTGGAAAAGGGCTACGAGGTGATCGGCATGGTGCGCCGCACCAGCACCGTGAACTTCGAGCGCATCAAGCACATCCAGGACAGGATAACGCTGGTTCCCGGCGATCTGATGGATCAGGTCTCCATCATTGACATTTTGCGAGAGCACCGACCTGATGAAGTCTACAATCTTGGGGCTATGTCCTTCGTTCCCACCTCCTGGAGCCAGCCAGTGTTGACGGGCGAAGTGACAGCCCTGGGGGTCACTCGCGTACTGGACGCTATTCGCACCGTGGATCCGACCATCAGGTTCTATCAGGCATCCTCCAGCGAGATGTTTGGCAAAGTGAGAGAAACGCCCCAAACCGAGAACACCCCCTTCTATCCCCGCAGCCCCTACGGGGTGGCCAAGGTCTACGGCCACTGGATCACCGTCAACTATCGGGAGAGCTACGACCTGTTCGCCTGCTCAGGCATCCTTTTCAACCACGAGAGCCCTCGCCGAGGCCTGGAGTTCTCCACCCACAAAGTGACCCACGGCGTGGCTCGCATCAAGTTGGGCCTGGAAAATGAACTCAGAATGGGCAACCTGGACGCCAAACGAGATTGGGGCTACGCGGGCGATTACGTCAAGGCCATGTGGCTTATGCTCCAGCAGGACGAGCCAGATGACTACGTGGTAGGTACCGGCAGTACCCACTCGGTGCGAGAGCTTTGTGAAGTGGCCTTCGACTACCTCGGCCTGGACTGGCAGGATCACGTAGTAGTGGACCCCAGGTTCCTCCGCCCAGCCGACGTGGACTTTCTGGTGGCGGACGCCAACAAAGCTCGCACCAAGCTAGGCTGGGAGACTGCTGTCACTTTTGAGGAGTTGATCCAGATGATGGTAGACGCCGATCTGGAGGCGTTGAAGAGGGAAAACAATCTGAAATGAGAACCATTGCAAAACAAGAAAGAGTCGCTCATGTCATCGCCTCCCTCAAAGAATACGATCCCCAGCGGGTAATCCTCTTCGGCTCCCGGGCGCGTGGAGACGATGATGAATACAGCGACCTCGATCTGGTGATCATCAAAGAGACTGAGGAGCGCTTTTTGGACAGACTGGAAAGAGTTTACGAGCTTGTCAAACCTACCTTCGCTATGGATGTATTGGTTTATACTCCTCAAGAGTTTGCCGAGATGCAAGAGCGGGATAATCCATTCATAGAGATGGTGCTGAAAGAGGGAGTTGTCATTTATGAAAGACCCCAAAGGTGAAGCAGAGCGCTGGCTAAAACAAGCTGAATACGACCTCCGAGCCGCTGAGCACAACGCGGACGGGGGATTTTACTCGATAGCCTGCTTTAACGCCCAGCAAGCTGCAGAGAAGTCACTCAAGGCATTCCTTTACGCTCAAGGGGAGCGGGTGGTATTGGGGCATTCGGTGGGCGAGCTCTGCCGCCGCTGTGGAGAATACGATGAGAGCTTCGCCGACCTTGCTGGACTGGCGAGCAAACTGGACCGTCTCTACGTTCCCACTCGTTACCCTAATGCCTTGCCAGGTGGGGTGCCCGCCGAAGTCTACGACGAAGAGGACGCTACAGGGGCTATCGCCTTGGCCTCCAAGGTCCTGGCTATGGTAAGGAAAGGCTTATGGGATACATGAAAATCAAATTCGGTACCGACGGCTGGCGAGGTAAGATCGCTGAGGATTACACTTTCGACAACGTCCGGCGCTGTGCCCAGGGCTTTGCTCGTTATCTGCTTGATAAGCGGGTGGCTAAAAAGGGCGTGGTGGTGGGCCACGACCGCCGCTTCGCCTCGGAGCACTTCGCCGCGGCGGTGGCCGAGGTGTTGGCCGCCCACGACGTCCATGTCCACCTCACCCAAGGAGCCACCCCCACCCCGGTCATCGGCCATGCTGTGGTGACGCTGGGAGCGGCGGGCGCAGTCAACATCACCGCCAGCCACAACCCATCCACCGATAACGGCTTCAAGGTGCGGGACGAGCACGGCGGCGCGATTGCTCCCGACGGGCTGAAAGAAATCGAGGCCCACATCCCCCCCATCGCGGAGGTAAAGCGCCTGCCTTTGGACAAGGCCGAGGCTCAGGGTTTGGTGGAGCGTTTCGATCCTGCGCCGGCCTACCTCGCCCATCTGCGAGACCTGATTGACGTGGAGCCTATCAAGGCCGCCGGCCTGACCATCGTCGTGGATCCCATGTGGGGCAACGGCATCGGCTGGTTCCCGCGCATCCTGGCAGGCGGTAGCACCGAGATCATCGAAATCCACAACGTACGCAATCCCCTCTTCCCCGACATGCTTCGGCCCGAGCCTATCCCCCCCAACGTGGATGCCTGCCTGGCCAAGGTGCGGGAGCTAGGAGCCGACGTGGCTATCATCAACGACGGCGACGCCGACCGCATCGGGATAGGCGATGAGCAGGGCCGCTTCGTCAACCAGTTGCAGGTCTACGGCCTGCTGGCGCTGTATTTCCTGGAGGTGCGGGGTGAGCGAGGGCCTATCGTCAAGACCCTCTCCACCACCTCGGTTCTGGATAAGCTGGGGCAGATTTACGACGTGCCGGTGTACGAGACTGGGGTAGGCTTCAAGTACGTGGCCCCCAAGATGCTGGAGGTGGAGGCGATGATCGGCGGGGAGGAGAGCGGAGGCTACGCCTTTCGAGACAACGTCCCCGACCGGGACGGCATCCTGGCCAATCTTTACTTCCTCGACTTCATGGTGCAAACGGGCAAGAGCCCCTCTCAGCTTCTGGATCACCTGTACGAGGTCGTCGGCGCTCGCTATTTCTACGACCGGATTGACCACTACTTCTCCGCTGAAGAGGGGGAAACTGTGCGGCAGCGCGTCAGGAAGGCCAGGCCGGAGCTTTTGGCTGGCCTCAAAGTGACGGACCTCGACGCCACTGACGGCTACAAATACAGCCTGGAGGACGGCGGCTGGCTTTTGATTCGCTTCTCCGGCACCGAGCCTGGCCTGATCCGTGTCTATTGCGAAACAACAAATGAGGACAAGGTGAGGGTGCTTTTGGGAGAGGGGATGAGGCTGGCGGGGCTAGAACACTAAGGGAGGATTGAGATGGAAATGCAAATCGATTTCTCGCAGGAGCATCAAACCCTTAAAGCGAGGGAAGAGGAGTTCAGGGGGAAGCATGTCCTCGTGATCGGCGAAGAAATACATGAAATCGAGGACGAAAAACAGGGTGTACGGTTATTGGAAGAGGTCAGGAAGAAACATCCAGGCAGAATCCCTCTGCTAACCTATGTCACGAAAGAGGAGCTATACATTCTATGCCCCTAAAGTTTCGTCCTAAAGCCGTGCCTTCCGCTCTCTTCGGCGTCGTGTATCGCCCTGTGGCTGACGTTCTGGTTCAGACGAAAGATAAGGGCGATTGGGTATCCGTCAGCATGATAGTTGATACCGGAGCTGATTACACCATTATGCCCAAACGATATGCTCCTCTCCTGGGGATTGATGTCAATGTTGACTGCATAGAACACAAGACCCACGGCATTGGCGGCAGCGAGACGGTTTATCTATGCCGTGATGTCACGGTCAGGTTGGGTCGTTGGGAGAGGCATATCCCGCTTGGCTTTCTGGACGGGGATGACATCCCCCCTTTGCTGGGCAGGCAGGACTTCCTTGAGACCTTCCGGGTGATCTTTGAGGGGTATGAGACCATCTTTGTTCAGCCCAGGAAACGATGAGATGTCCGCCAACCTACTGATTGACACCCACACCCACCTCGATTTCCCCCAGTTCGACAACGACCGAGAGCGAGTCATCGAGCGAGCAGCGGCCACAGGGGTGAGGGCCATCGTAGACATTGGAACCGATTTGGCTTCCAGCCAGGCGGCGGTGGCCCTGGCCGATACATACCCCCAAATCTACGCCGCAGTGGGAGTGCACCCTCACGACGCCAGGACTGTGACGGGGAAACTGCTGGGAGAGCTGAGAGCTTTGGCACTCCATCCCAAAGTGGTCGCCATCGGCGAAATCGGACTGGATTTCTATCGCGATCTCTCGCCGCGAGATCAACAGCGCCAGGCCTTTGAGCAGCAGTTGGCCCTGGCAAGCGAGGTGGGGAAGCCGGTAGTTATCCACGATCGCGACGCTCACTCAGAAGTTATGGCCACCCTGCGCCGTTGGGCTGCGAGCAGCCATCAGCCAGCGGGGGTTCTGCACTGCTTCTCAGGCGATCTGGCTATGGCCCAGGAGGCTATCGAACTGGGCTTCTACATCTCCATCGCCGGCCCCGTAACTTTCAAGAATGACAAGCGCTTGCACGAGTTGGTCCGCCAACTGCCCTTGGAGAAGCTCCTGGTAGAGACCGATTGCCCTTACTTAACGCCCCATCCCCATCGTGGGAAGCGCAATGAGCCAGCTTATGTGAAACTGGTAGCTCAGGAAGTCGCCCACATCAAAGGGTTATCGCTGGAAGAAGTGGGCCGTATCACTTCGGACAATGCCCAGGCACTCTTTGCCTTGAAGTTTTGAACGAGAAAGGAAAAAGCCTTGAAGGTCATCCCTATCCTCGAGCTCATCCGCGAGGACCTGGAGCGCGTAGAGCGCAAGATGCGTGAACTTTCTCATATCGAATACGCACAGTTGAGAGCCACCCTGGATTATATTCTAGGCAGCGGGGGCAAGCGTTTGCGCCCGGCTCTGGTTCTACTGTCGAGCAGGTTCTATCCCGCCGATGCTGAAAAGGTCGCTTCTCTGGCCGCCGCGGTGGAGACGCTGCACACGGCCACCCTCATCCACGATGATCTGATAGACAACGCTTTCCTGCGCCGTGGCAACCCCACCCTTAATACCATGTGGAACAGCGCAGCAACGGTTTTGACTGGGGACTACCTGTTCGCCCGGGCAGCGGCTTTTGCTGCCGAGACCGAGAGCGTGCGCGTGGTCTCCATCTTCGCCCAAACCCTGATCACCATCTGCAGCGGCGAGCTGAAGCAGATCTTTGGTAGCAACAAGGGACAGACGACCAGGGACTACTATTATCAACGCATTTACAACAAGACCGCCTCCCTTTTCGCCGCATCATCGGAAACGGGAGCCATCCTGAGCGGTGCATCGGAGTCGGAAGTGCAAGCTCTGCGCGACTATGGCTACAATTTGGGAATGGCCTTTCAAATCGTGGATGACGTCCTCGATTTCGCGGGCGACGAGGGTGAGCTGGGCAAGCCCGTCGGCAGCGACCTGCGCCAGGGGATCGTTACCCTACCTGCCATCTATTTCCTCGAAGCCCACCCAGGAGATGAAGCCGTAACCAAAGTGCTGAGTGGGCGATACGAGGGCGACGATGAGGTGCGGGCTGCAGTGAAAATGATCGGGGAGTCGGGAGCCATCGAGTCATCCACAGCCGAAGCCAAGAGATTTGCCGTCAGGAGCCGCGACGCACTCTCGGCCCTGCCTCACAACGAATCTCGCCAGGCCATGCTCGATCTAGCCGATTTCGTGGTAGAGCGGCGAAAGTGAGAAGCCCCCAAAGTGCCCACTTTGCGATAGATGTCTGTGACGCGGCGGCCTGGGAGCCGCCGTCTTAGCAATTGGAGACTGGAGATTGGAGATTGAAAGCGATCTGTCCATTGTGATCGTGAACTGGAATGTACGAGATCTCCTGAGGCGTTGCCTGCATTCCATTATGTCCAGCCTCCAACTTCCATCTTCCATCTTCCATCTTCCATCCTCCAACCTCCAACTTCCAACTTCCAACCTCCAGATCGAGGTCATCGTAGTGGATAACGCCTCCTCCGACGGCAGCGTGGCGATGGTAAAAGAAGAGTTTCCCCAGGTGCGGCTGATTGCCAACAGCGAGAACCTGGGCTTCACCGTGGGCAACAACCAGGGCATCGCCGTCAGCCGAGGGCGATACGTCTTCCTGCTGAACCCGGACACGGAGGTAGTCGGCGACGCGCTGGCGACGATGATCGAGTACATAGACGATCACCCCCAGGTGGGAGCACTGGGGCCGCAGCTCCTGAACCCTGACGGGAGCGTACAGTCCTCGCGCCGCCGCTTTCCTACCCTGGCTACCGCTTTTTTAGAAAGCACCATCCTACAACAGTGGTTCCCCCACAACCACGTCACCAGACACTACTACATCACAGACCGCCCAGATGATGAGGTACAAGAGGTGGACTGGGTCACCGGGGCCTGCTTGCTGGCCCGCCGAGAGGCCATCGAAAATGTAGGTGTGTTAGACGAGGGCTTCTTCATGTACTCCGAGGAGTTGGATTGGTGCCGACGCATCAAGGCCCAGGGATGGAAGATGGTCTACCTGCCCACAGCCAAAGTGATCCACTACGGGGCACAATCGAGCGAGCAGGTCAAATCCTTCCAGCACATCCAATTTCAGCGCAGCAAAGTCCGCTATTTCCGCAAGCATCATGGCTCGTGGCAGGCGGAGGTATTGCGGCTATTCATCCTGGCCAGCTATCTCTACCAACTGATCGTCGAAGCCCTCAAGTGGCTGGTAGGACACAAGAGGCCGCTGCGAGCATCGCGGGTTAGATCCTATTATCAGGTGCTCAAAGAACTATGAAAGTCTGTCTGATCACCGGCGAATACCCTCCCGACCAGGGCGGCGTGGGTGATTTCACCAATGAGGTGGCTAAGGCGCTGGCAGAGCTAGGCCACGAAGTCCACGTGCTCACCAGTGCCTCACCCAACACACAGCCCGCAACCCGCAACCCGAAACCTGAAACCCGAAACCCAGTAATCGTCCATCGCATCGTTCGCAACTGGAGCTGGCGCTGCTGGCGCGACATCACCCGGCTGAACGACGCGCTCCGCTTCGACATCGTCAACATCCAATACCAAACAGCCGCCTACGGGATGCATCCGGCCATCAACCTCTTGCCGCTGCGATTGAGGACGGGCAGGGTACCACGCCCCCACACGGTGGTCACTCTCCACGACCTGAAGGTGCCCTACCTTTTTCCCAAGGCCGGTCGCCTGCGCTGGTGGCTGAACCTGGTCCTGGCCCGCTGGAGCGATGCAGTCATCGTCACCAACGCCGAGGACTTCGCCAGGCTGTCAGCTTATTCGTCCATCCGCTCGCTATCGCTCATCCCCATCGGCTCCAACATCAGCCCCAAACCTCCGGCGGACTATGATCGAGAGGCCTGGCGAGCCGACTGGGGACTGAAACCCGATGCTCTCTTGCTCTCCTACTTCGGCTTCCTCAACGAGAGCAAAGGGGCCGAAAACCTGATACGCGCCCTGGCTAGGCTGGTACAAAGAGGATGCAACGTGCAGTCAATCTCCAATCTCCAACCTCCAACCTCCAACCTCCAACTGATGATGGTGGGGGGCAAGGTAGGCTCCAGCGATCCCACCAACGTGGCCTATCTGAACAGGATCGAACGTTTGATCGAGGAGCTGGGCCTGACGGACAGGGTGCTCTGGACAGGCTATACTCCCCAGCCTGAAGTCTCGGCCAACCTGCTGGCCTCCGATGTCTGCGTGCTCCCCTACCGGGACGGAGCCTCGTTCCGACGAGGGAGCTTCATGGCGGCCTTGGCCCACGGCCTGCCCATCGTCAGCACCCGACCACGAGTTGACGTGCCTGAGCTACGGCATGGGGAGAACATCCTCCTCGTTCCCCCCGACGCCCCCGTTGCGCTGGCCGAGGCGATAGCGAGACTGGCCCAGGATGCCAGGCTGCGGCGCCGCCTGGGTGAGGGGGCTGCCAGATTGGCCCAGAGCTTCACCTGGGAGAAGATCGCCGAGAAGGCAGAGGCTCTCTACGAGGAAATCCTGCATGCTTAACAAAGAGGGAGCGCTGGATGGCATATGCCCTGAACGTAGCCACCGGTTTAATCGGCGGGGTGCTGTACGTCTTCGAGGGAATACGGGGGTTTGGAGGATAGGAGGTGAGTAACCACTACTCACCTGCTCCCGCTCACTGAAAACGCCATAGACAAGGAGGGAAGCCAATTAAAGCACTAATGTCTATCCTGTTCGTCCTTTTAGCAAGCCCGCTACTCTCATGGATGTGGACTGTGGCCGGCCGGGGGGCAGAGCTATCAGACTCCCCTCACCCGATGTCGGATGAAAAGCCAAGGCTGAGATTCCAGCCAGGCGAGAATGTGGAATTTGTGAGCCAGATCGACACACTAGGAATTGCCAAGGACGTGGCGGTAGCGGGGAGCTACGCCTATGTCGCCGATGAGGACGAGGGCCTGCGTATCATCAATATCTCCGACCCGGCGGCCCCGACCGAGACCGGCTTCTGCGACACGCCAGAGGATGCCACGGGTGTGACGGTGGCAGGGGGCTACGCCTACGTCGCCGATTGGTACGGCGGCCTGCGCATCGTGGACATCTCCAACCCGGCCACTCCAGTGGAGACCGGCTTCTGCGACATGCCAGGGTCTGCCCGGAGCGTGGTGGTGGCGGGGCACTACGCCTACGTCGCCGCTGGGTGGGGCGGCCTGCGCATCGTGGACGTCTCCGACCCGGCGGCCCCTAATGAGGTCAGCTTCTACGATATACCCTGGATTGCCTGGGACGTGGCGGTGGCAGAGAACTACGCCTACGTCGCCAATTGGTACGGCCTGCACATCATCAACGTCTCCGACCCGGCCGCCCCGAGCGAGGCCGGCTTCTACGACACACCGGGGTTTGTCACGGGCGTGACGGTGGCGGGGAACTACGCCTACGCCGCCGCCGTGGACGGCCTGTGCATCGTGGACATCTCCAACCCGGCAGCTCCGAGCGAGGTTGGCTTCTGTGACACGCCGGGGTTTGCCTTTGACGTGGTGGTAGCGGGGAACTACGCCTACATCGCCGCTGAGGGTAGCGGCCTGTGCGTCGTAGACGTCTCCGACCCGGCCGCCCCGAGCAATGTCGGTTTCTACGACACGCCGGGGGCGGCCAATGGCGTGGCGGTGGCAGGAAACTACGTCTACGTCGCCGATTGGGACAGCGGCCTGGTCATTCTGCGCTTCACGGGCGAGCCTATCCCAACGCCTACGGTAACCCACAGCCCAACACCAACCAACACGCCCACGACCACACCGACCAGTACGCCCAAGCCTACTGCGACCAGCACTGCCACGCCCACTCCTACGGCGACATCCCCCTACCGCGTCTATTTGCCGTTGGTGCTCAAGAACTTCGGAGAGAGGTGAATAGAGATGGACTTATCCATTGTCATCCCCCTCTACAACGAGGAGGAGAACGTAGAGCCGCTCTACGAGAAACTAAAGGCCGCTCTGGAGGGAATGGGGCGAGAGTACGAGATCATCATCGTAGACGATGGGAGCACCGACGGGAGCTTCGACGTCCTCAAGCGGCTACACGAGGGCGACGAGCGCCTCAAGGTGATCCGCTTCCGCCGCAACTTCGGGCAGACGGCAGCCTTCGCCGCCGGCTTCGACCGCTCCCGGGGCCAGGTGGTGATCACCCTGGACGCCGACCTCCAGAACGATCCCGCCGACATACCCTTGCTTTTGGAGAAGATCGAGGAGGGGTACGACGTGGTCAGCGGCTGGCGACTGCACCGCCAGGCCCCCTTTCTGACCCGCCGCCTCCCTTCGATGATCGCTAACTGGCTCATCTCCCAGGTCACCGGAGTGCATCTCCACGACTACGGCTGCTCCCTGAAGGCCTATCGTCGCGAGGTGGTGAAAAACGTGCAGCTCTACGGGGAGTTGCACCGCTTCATCCCCGCCATCGCCAACTGGATGGGAGTCTCTGTGGCCGAGGTGCCGGTAAGCCACCACCGAAGACGCTTCGGCAAGTCCAAATACGGCCTCTCCCGCACCGGCAGGGTACTCCTGGATATCTTGACCGTGCGCTTCCTGCTGAGCTATTCCACCAGGCCGATCCACATCTTCGGTGGACTGGGGCTGATCAGCTTCGTCGCGGGCATCGGCCTGGGCGGGTACCTATCCTACGTCAAGTTCGCCCTCGGCCAGAAAATCGGCGACCGCCCCCTGCTGCTCCTGGCGATATTGCTGATGGTGATGGGTGTGCAGTTGATAAGCATGGGACTCTTGGGAGAGCTGGTGGTGCGCACCTACTACGAGACGTTGGACAAGCCCATCTACGCGGTGAGGGAAGTGCTGGATGACTGAGGAATGATCAAAATCCAAAGCTCAAAATCCAAAGCTCAAAATTGGAAGTTTGAAGTTTGTATCGTTCTGACCCTCTTCACCCTGGCTTTGCTGCCGCGAGTGTCGAACCTGAACGCTTTCATCACCTGGGACGAGCCGGCGTGGACTTACCGCTCCATCAAGTTCCTGACCGCGCTGCGGCGAATGGACTTCGGCGGAACCTTCCTGGTGGGGCACCCTGGGGTGATGACCATGTGGTCTGGAGCAACAGGTATCGCGATTCAGCGCTTGCTGGGCTCTGGGTCTGCCGCCGATTTCGCCTGGCTGAGCGGCCTGCCCACTCTGGATCCCAGGGACACAGAGGCTCTGCACAAGCTGGCTCCTTTCCTCCCAGCAGCCAAGCTGCCAGTGGCGGTGCTCCACGCAACCTGCATCGTGGGCATCTACCTCCTCGCCAGGAAGCTTTTCGACACTAAAGAGGCTCTACTCGCCGCCCTCCTCCTGGCCCTCGATCCATTCCACCTGGCCCTCTCCCGCGTCCTGCACATTGACGCCCTGGCCGCGAACTTCATGCTCCTCTCCGTGCTCAGCCTGCTTGTTCACTTACGGATCCAAAATCGCTCCGAGGGGATTGCCAAATCCCCGCTCTTGGCCTGGATCTGGCGATCCAGGCCGAGCAGAAGCGCACTTTACCTTCTCTTATCCGGAGGCTTCGCTGCTTTAGCCGTCCTCAGCAAGTCCTACGCCCTTTTCCTCGCCCCCTTCGCCGGCCTCTTGCTGGCCACAGCCTATCTGATCAAAGAGCGAGACTTGCGCCAGGCGATTCCCCTACTGCTCGTCTCCTCCACCACCTGGTGCCTCGTTGCCATCTTCGTCTTTTTCCTCCTCTGGCCGGCCATGTGGGTTGATCCCCTGGGCACTATCCGAAGCGTGCTCGATACAGCTTTCGGCTTCGCCGCGATTCCTGGGGGTACCTCAGACTTCTTTCTCGGAAGGCACGTTGCCGATCCAGGGCCCTGGTTCTACCCCATCGCCCTGGCGTTCCGCACGACGCCGCTTGTCCTGCTCGGCCTGGCAGTAGCTCTTCCCCTGCTTTTCACTGGACGGAAGACACAAAAAAGAGGGAACTTAGCAGCCATACTTGCCTATGCCTGCCTTTTCACTATACTTCTGACTCTGGGGGCGAAGAAGTTCGACCGCTACATGCTGCCCGTGATCCTGGCCCTGGACATCGTGGCCGCCTGGGGCATGGTTGAGCTTGGGGAGCTCGTGAGACAGCGCTTTCGAGTTTCGAGTTTCGAGTTTGGAGTTTGGGGTTTGCTATTCTTGCTTCAGGCTGGACACACTTTGTCCTATCACCCTTACTATCTGGCCTACTACAACCCCCTTCTGGGTGGAACACAGAGGGCTGTCGAAGTCCTGCCTTTGGGCTGGGGCGAGGGCATGGACCTGGCAGCCAGGTACTTGAATCAAGAGGAGGACGCACCAGACCTTCTCGTCGCCACCGGGGGCATCCCAGGATTCGCCCCACTATTCAGAGGCCAGACGGAGGGGCTGACGGAGCACAACCTGGCCACTGCCGATTACGCTGTCCTCTACGTCAGCGATGTGCAGCAACAGAACTCCCCTGAGGTGACTGCTATCTACGGCCAACAACAACCTGAGCACGTGGTCAACATTCATAGCGTGGACTACGCCTGGATCTATCCCAATACCCACTACCAGGAGCTGAGCGCCTATCTGGAGAGCCAGGCCCAGCCAGACGACATCGTCTTGCTCGATGCCGTCTCGCCTTTTGTCAAACATTATCAAGGGCCGTTGTCGTATTATGTCATCCTCGATAGCCAGAGCTGGACGGAGATGGCCGAAAGGTTAGCAAAGTCCACTGGGCCCCAGCGCCTGTGGTACGTCGCCTACCCTGAGAGCAACGCGGGGAGCTGGATCAGTTACCAACTGAATACCCACGCTCTGCTCATTGATCAAGAGGCCCTTCCTCACGCCACCGTCTACAATTATTGGCTGATCTCTCCTCTTGCGCTGGAGTCCAGTCCCATCACGGTAGAGTCAGATGTCAACTTCGGCAGCCGTCTGCGGCTAACCGGCTATGGGTTCACCGAGGAGACAATCGAGTACCGAAAACAGTTGGGGATAACCCTCCGTTGGCAGACCATAGCGGAGATGCAGGAGGGCTACGCTCTCTCCCTCCGCCTGGTTGACGAACAAGGGCACCTCTGGGGCCAGGCAGATGAATGGCTGGAGGACGAAGCATCCCTGGCCACTTATGCCTGGAAAGTGGGCCAGGTTAGCGAGAGGCATCACGCCCTGTCCCTCGTCGCCGGCACCCCGCCGGGCCGCTATCAAGTGAAAATGATTCTGTACAGTGTGGACACGTTACAAGCACTGGACATCTTGGACGCAAAGGGCGCGCCAGCGGGTGCGGAGTACACTTTAGGGACAGTTTCGGTAGCCAGCCCCAGCGTGCCTCCGACTATCGAAGACCTCGCCATCCCCCACGACCTGCGTCACGACTTCGACGGCCAGGTGGAGCTTCTGGGCTACGACCTCTCACCTGCTGAGGTGAAAGCAGGCGAAGCCGTGAGAATCATCCTCTTCTGGCGAGCGCTGCGCTCGATGGAGAGTGATTACCGCCTTAACCTGCAAGCGCAAGATAGCGAGGGACGTGTTTGGGCTGAGGGAGAGTTCCCACTGGCCAATGAAGAGCACCCCACCAACCACTGGAACGAAGGCGAGGTCATCCGCGGCCAATACGATCTGACAGTTGATGCTGCCGCCCCAACGGGAGAGCAAACCTTAAACTTCAAACTTCAAACCTCCAATCTCCAACATCTGACGACATTGTCCGTGGTGGCCCCTGAGCGATGTTTCACCGTACCAACTGACATCCAACACCTTCTTCGAGCGAACCTGGCCGACAAAGTGGCCTTCCTCGGCTACGACCTGGATGAGGCCACCGTTAAGCCTGGCGGCACTTTGCACCTGACTCTCTACTGGCAGAGCCTGGCGAAAATGGAGACCAGCTACACCGTCTTCGTGCACCTCCTCGATGCCCAAAATCGCACCTGGGGGCAGAGAGACAACCTTCCCTTGAAGGGCACCTATCCGACCACGAGCTGGCTGCCCGGCGAGGTGGTGAGCGATGAATACGAGATCGTGGTAGACGCGGCGGCGACAGCGGGCAAGTACCAGATCGAGGTGGGGATGTACGATCTAGCGACCATGCTGCGTCTTCCCGCCAAAGACGAGCAAGGAAACCCCTTGCCCAGCGACCGCATTTTGTTAGGCGAAGTGCAAATGCAATGAACGCAGACCTAAAATCTAGAACCTACAACCTGCAACCTTTAGCCATCGCCCTCATCCTGGCTACATTCATCGCTTTGGGCATTACCTACAGCGTGGTCACGCCCATCTTCGAAGCCTCCGACGAGCTGTGGCACTATCCCTTCGTCAAGCACCTGGCCGATGGCAACGGCCTGCCCATGCAAGATGCCAGCGCCGACCAGCCCTGGCGACAAGAAGGCAGCCAGCCCCCATTGTACTATGCCCTGAGCGCCCTGGCTACTTTCTGGATTGACACCGACGATGCCTACGAAGGCCAGCCGCCCTTGTTATGGTACAATCCCCACGTGGACAATGGGGTCCTGACCGCCGACGGCAATACGAATCTGGTCGCCCACTCGCAGCAAGAGGCATTTCCCTGGCACAGGACAGCCCTGGCCGTGCACCTCATCCGTTTCCTCTCGGTGTGGATGGGAGCGGCTACCGTGCTCCTCACCTACTTGCTCGCCCTGGAAATATTCCCCGACCGCAGGAACCTGGCCCTGGGCGCTGCGGCGGTCAACGCCTTCACTCCCATGTTCCTGTTCATCAGTGGCGCCGTCAACAACGACAACCTGGTGGTGCCGCTGTGTAGCTTGGCGCTGCTGATGATGGTCAAAATCACAAATCGCAAATCGCAAATCGCAAATCGTCATTGGGCATCGCTGGGACTGGTCATAGGACTGGCCATCCTCACCAAAGAAAGCGCCATTGGCCTCTTGGCACCGGCGGGCCTGACCGTTGCCTACATCGCCTACCGCCAGCGTTCGATGCGAACCTTCTTGGAAGGCGGCCTCATCGTGGTGGGCCTGGCTGCTATCATATCGGGCTGGTGGTTCATCAGGAACTGGCAGCTCTACGGCGACCCGCTGGGCCTGAACGCCTTCCTGGATATTCTAGGGCGGCGCCACCCACCCGCCACCCTCCATCAGTTGTGGGGGGAACGCGAGGGCTTCGCCATGTCCTACTGGGGGCTGTTTGGCGGAGTGAACGTGCCCCTGGACGCCTGGGTCTACCGCCTGCTGAACCTGCTGGCGCTGATAGCCGTCCTGGGCGTTATCGTCTTCTTGATCCGCAAGCTGCTTCGAGACCGTTTGCGGCCCGAGGCCTGGATAGCAATGGTACTCCTGATAGCCTGGCCGTCCGCTGTATTCGTATCGCTGATTCGCTGGGCGCTACAGACCTGGTCTTCCCAGGGGCGGCTGGTCTTTTCAGCCATCTCAGCCCTCTCGATCCTGTTCTTCCTGGGACTGAGCCAGTTTGTACCCCGCCGCTACACCAAAACGCTGACCTGTCTGGTGGCCAGCCTGATGTTCGTCATCGCTGCCATCACCCCCTTCCGCTACATCGCACCAGCCTACGCCAAACCCTACCTTCTCTCGCAGACCGAAATCCAGGCTATCCCCAACCGCCTCGACATCTCCTTCGGCGGAGTGATGAAGCTGCTGGGATACGATTTGTCAATATCCAATACCCAATACCCAATAACCAATACCCTAAAGCCCGGCGATTCCCTCACCGTCACCCTCTACTGGCAATCCCTATCCAAGATGAACCAGGACTACAGCACCTTCGTCCACCTGCTCGACGAAACCGAGCTCATCGTCGCTCAGCGGGACATGTACCCTGGCCAGGGCCTCTACCCCACCAGCCTCTGGTCAGCAGGAGACGCCATCGCCAATCGCTACGTCCTCACCCTGCCAGAGACGGCCTTCGCCCCCAACCAGGCTCAACTGGAAGTGGGACTCTACAACTTCGCCACCAAGGAACGCCTGCTGGCCTACAGCCCCGACGGAGAGCCATGGGGCGACAACGCCCGCTTTCACGACATCGAGATCACGCCCCGAGCCGAGGCGGAAGTGCCCAACCCTGTCAACTTCAACTTCGGGAACAGGATCGCCCTCATCGGATACGACCTGGACCGACGCACGGCCGCCCCTGGCGAGACCGTTCACCTGACCCTCTACTGGCAGGCCCTGGCCGAGATGAAAGAAGACTACTCCGTCTTCACCCACGTTCTGGGAGAAGAAAACCGCATCTGGGCGCAGAAGGACAACTGGCCCCAGGGCGGCGACGCCCCCACCTCGACCTGGGAGCCCGGCCAGACGATAGCGGACGAATACGACCTCGCCCTCCAGCCCGACACTCCCCCCGACGTCTACGACGTCGAGATAGGTCTGTATCTGGCAGAAACGGGAGACCGGCTGAGAATCGTGGGGCCAGGGGGACGGCTGCTGGATGACCGTGTATTATTGAGCAAGGTGCGAGTTGAATGAACACAAATCTCAAATCTCAAATCTCAAATCTCAAACGCTGGAGTTTCAACCTCCAACCTCCAACCTCCAACCCTTCGGCCAGGCTCAGGGCAGGCTTCCAACTTCCAGCCATCGCCCTCATCCTGGCCGCCTTCTTCGCCCTGGGCATAACCTACAGCGTCATCACTCCTCTCTTCGAAGCGCCCGATGAACTGCAACATTACGCTCGCATTAAACAGTTTGCCGAAGCGATGGGTTTGGTCCAATTGGATCCCATTGTGAGCCAACTTGCGCATCAACAGAGATACCAACAGCCGCTATATCATCTAGGGGGAGCTCTGGCTACCTTCTGGGACGACGCCAGCGACATGCCCAGGCTCCTGTGGTTCAATCCCCACGCCGACATCGGCGTGGCCAAGGCCGACGGCAACGTGAATCTGTTAGTCCACACCAGCGCGGAAAGTTTCCCCTATCGAGGCACCTCACTGGGCGTACATGCCCTGCGCTTTCTATCGGTGCTGATGGGCACGGGAACGGTGCTCATCACCTATTTGATCGCCCTGGAGATATTCCCCCAGCGCCAGGTTCTGGCCCTGGGCGCAGCGGCCATCAACGCTTTCATCCCGCAGTTCCTCTTCATCAGCGGCGCGGTCAACAACGACAACTTGGTGACCATTCTGTCCTCAATTGTCTTGTGGCTCCTCATCCCCCTGGTCGAAATGCCAATTTCAAAGGGGCGTTCGGTTCTGATAGGGGTATTCATCGGCCTGGCGACTTTGACCAAGGTGAACGCTTTGGGTCTGTTGCCACTGGCAATCCTGGTCGTAGCCATCAGCAGTTACCGGCAGCGTTCCGTCAAGTTATTTATATCAACGACCGCTCTCCTGTTGGGTGCTGCAGCCCTGGTATCCGGGTGGCGGTTTGTTAGGAACTGGCAGCTCTATGGCGACCCCACCGCTCTGCAGATGTTCCTGAACACCCTCGCCCCCCGTCACCCTCAACCAACCCTGCGCCAGTTGATGGCCGAATGGGGGGATTATGCCCAATCCCTGTGGGGACTCTTCGGCTTAGGCAATGTCCCCCTGGGGGCTTCAGTCTACCGCATCCTCGACATCCTGGCCCTGTTGGGAGCGCTGGGCATGTTGATCTTCGTGATTCGAACGTGGCGAAGGCAACAAGCAAGTCAAGGAGCTTGGATCAAGCTTCTGCTCCTACTGGCCTGGCTGGTCATACTCTTTGGGAGTCTGATGACCTGGGTGATAAGGATCGCGACCTCCATAGGCCGCTTCTTGTTCCCGGCCGTCTCGTGCATTTCGATCCTGCTCTTCCTGGGACTGAGCCAGTTTGTACCCCGCCGCTACACCAAAACGCTGACCTGTCTGGTGGCCAGCCTGATGTTCGTCATCGCCGCCATCACCCCTTTCCGTTACATCGCGCCAGCCTACGCCAAACCCCCTCTCCTCT
>Ga0315539_1001138_pt1 | contig 19738 bp, 21 predicted proteins | sample SalMarSW160150MG_FD_203097 | JGI IMG/M metagenome (GOLD analysis project Ga0315539, IMG submission 203097) | Salt marsh sediment microbial communities from the Plum Island Ecosystem LTER, Massachusetts, United States - Salt Marsh Sediment SW1601-150 ... | reverse complement strand
TGTGTAGAGCTTTCGTATTCATTGCTAATCCCCTCTCGTCCTTATTTACATAAGGTCCTTTTCACTGGCTTCAATTGCCCGCTGTAATTCGGCACTGAGTAAGGGCGGCAATCCCTCGATATCCACCTTGAGAAACCCCCTGACTATTGTGGCTGTAGCTTCGTTTCGAGTTAGCCCTCTTGCCATGAGATACTCTACTTCTTCCTCAGCTATCTTGCCTACTGCCGCTTCGTGGGATAGGTCAATGCCAGCTAAGGTACCTTTAAGTTCGGGTATGGCGTGGATTGTGCCCTCTCCCGTCAGGATTAGCCCGCGACATTCCAGATGACCTTTGACATCAGGGGCATTGCCTTCTATATAACCCCGGGCAACGATACTCCCTCCGGTAGTTATCGCTCGCGATATGATTTCTGTTTTCGCCCCCTTAGCATCGAGGATGGCCCGAGAACCAACGTCCAGCGACGACCCCGGAGTTGCTACCAGAATACTATTGAATCTGACAACCGCATTTTCCCCCACACACTTGGCTGTGGGATACATTTGTAGTGAACGAACTGGCTTCGTAAGCACATAATTACTAAGAAATAAGCCATTCTCTTCAATCATTACTCCCGTGCGGGGGCGAACGGCTACCTCTGGATTCCAGTTATGTATCATAGTGAAGGTGACCTTAGCCCCTTTCTTTATGTAGAACTCAGAGACGCCCAGGTGCAGGCCAGCTTCTTCGTTAGAAGCAGTGGTACAACCGGTAATAATATGCAGCTCCGAGTTTTCTTCAGCAATGATAATATTGTGCACATTCTGAGCAAGCCGTGCTTTTGCCAGATAAAGACAGGTCTGAACAGGGTAAATAGTCTTATAGCCAGGCAGTGCCCTGATAAAGTAGCCATTGTACTGGTTCAGTTCTATATTGGCCGTGTACTTATCGGTATCCACGGCTACGGCCTGCCACCAGTAGTCTGACAGCCAGTCAAACTTTTCCAGAGCCTGGCTGACTGCCATCACTTCCACGCCCTCTTGTCTGACCGAACTATGGACTGGAGCGTTATCCATCTGGATAAAGGTCCCTGCTCTTTGGCTCGGGTCATCTAAAATAACTCCTGCTTCCAGCATCCGCTTTTTGGTCCTGGCAGGGAGTTTCGACGGGTCAACCTGGGAAGGCTGCTCTTCAGTTGAACTAACATAAGCGCCCAAATCTATATCCTCACCGAATGCCGCTGGTTTGGCGGCTGCTGCTATGGCTTTATCTTTATGTTTCTCAGACGATACCATCTCAACCACTTGAGGCCCTCCTCCTCAGAAAGCATGTGATACATTCTTGGTAGCCCTTCTCTCTAATAGTAGCTAAAATCTCACGAGGGGCTCCCTCGCATCCGATTACACCATCACACATGACATAGCCTGTGCGGGCGTTAACATAGTCCAGGATATGACCAGTATGGGTAATGATGAGCCCCATGCATTTTCGCTCAAGTATGGAACAATCTTTTTCCAGCAAGCTATTTAACAGTTCACCGATAAGGGCGATATTTACCAGGTCAACGCCTGATTCAGGCTCATCTATCAATGTTAATGTGGGCTTCTGCGCCAGTAGTTGCACCAGCTCAGAACGCTTTATCTCCCCTCCCGAAAATCCGTAGTTCATCTCCCTATCCAGAAAATCGGACAGGTTAGCTTTCTCTGCGAGTTGACTGATGCGCTCCTCATGTTCTTTAACCCTGAGGCAGGCAGCTACCATGTCACGCATTTTTACACCCCGAACCACCGGCGGCCGTTGGAAGGACATACCAATCCCCAAACGGGCTCTCTCATCCAAAGGCAACATAGTTATGTCCTGGCCTTTGAAAACGATTTTGCCTTTGGTTATCCGATACTTTGGGAAACCCATTATCGCCATGAGCAAAGTGGTTTTCCCGCTGCCGTTGGGACCGAAAAGGACATGGGTCTCGCCAAGCTTCATCCCCAAATTTATGTTATGCAAAATCTCCCGCCCTTCCACCTCTACAGTTAGCTGCTCAATGCTTAAAGCGACATCCCCCATGTCATACCCTCCTACTCGTTTAAGATCCGTCCAGTGACCAATGTTCGCTTTTAGTAAACCACCCCGCAGGGTCACTAAGATACTCGTAGGAATCGAGAAGGGCAAGATGGTGCCCCCGTTCCTCACCCGCCAGAGTCTCATAGAACCGCTTTTCCACAGGGAGGGTGCTTTCTTCGCTTCGAGAGTGATATAAATTATAAGACTTGATCTCCATATCCATAGCTATCTTGATAGCTTCGAGTTCAGACTCGGCCACTTTAATCTTACTACCCAGTGCTTTGATGGCTTCGGCGAACAGAGACTTGAGCCTTTTCCCTTTCTCGGATGGTGGTCCTACATCAGGCCAATTCTGCCCTCTCTTGAGGGCTTCATATATTTCCTCAAATTTCTTACGGTGAACGTCTTCTTCATTAGCCAACTGCTGAAATAGTTCCTTAGCTAGCTTGCTGATGCTTTTCTGGCTTGCCTTCTGGTAAAACTCTTTGCCCTCTACCTCTGTCCGAACAGCAAGCTGAAGCACCTCTATCGTCCTGGCCTGTTCATTTTCCATTGGCTCACTCCTCTTAAAACCTTACGAGCTAACTAATTCCATATCCTCACCACAACAGACTAGAGTGCCGCCGCCAACCTTGGTCACCGTCACCTCATTGCCGCAGACATTGCAGCGATATTTTTCGCCAACCTTTTTAACAGCCATTTTTCACCTCCTTAATTTTTATAGCCGGCAAAAGCCAGAATTCACATTCTTTATAATTATGCCTTGAGTTCCGAAAGCTGACGCAGGTGGTTTTTTTCTTCATTCAATATATTGAGGACTACTTTACGGTCCCGCTCCCTCACCAAGTTCTGTAGTTCTGTGTAAAAGAGGATGGAATCTTTCTCAGCCTGGATTCCCGTATCAAGGGCTTCAACTTCATTGGACATCTTACCAGCCTTTTGTTGGGCCTCGCTAACATTGGAAAATACTGCGCTGTCAACTAATGATTTTAGGTAAAGCATATATTCTTCAGTGTAGGTTTCCGGGGGCTTAACTTGCCCCAGGGAATCCGACATGCCCTGAAAGGTATCCAGATGTTTCTTTTCTTCTCCGGCGAGATAATTATAGATGTCCTTGACATCCCTCTTCCCGGTCTTATCAGCCAGGGCCTGATAGAATGCCATACCGTTCCTTTCTATGCCCATAGCGATTTCTAATAGTTCGCTTCCTGAGAAAAAAACAGCCATTTCAATCCCCCTTTTTAATATATTTATTCGCTGAGCTTCCACAGGTAGCCAGGACAATGTCTAGCAATCACTCCTGAACACCTTCCTGCGGACTAGTTTTGCCTGTATCTTGTATCCATCGAACCCACCTCCGCTATAAGGCGAGGTAAATAGAGTGGTAAGTTTGCTTAATGGTATAGGAAAAGTCAATTATCCGTCAAGCAGTGGTGTCATTGTGAGCTTCGACTTGTCGGGACGTGGCAATCTCTTGCCCCACCGCGAGATTGCTTCGTCGCTGCGCTCCTCGCAATGACAAAAATGAGTATGCTTCACATTTTTTCTGGGGTGGTCATGCCCATTAGGCGGAGGACTTTAGCCAGGGCAATCTGAGTTGCCTTGACCAGTTTGAGGCGGGCCTTGGTTAGCGCTTCGTCCTTAGAGACAACCCGGCATTGCTTATAGAAACTGTGGAACACGGTGGCTAAATCCTGGGCATAATAAGGCAAGTGGTGAGGCTCGAGAGTAACTGCCACCTGTTCTACTATTTCGGGGAGGAGTATTAAGCGGCGAATTAAGGTGAGCTCCGGCTCGGTGGTAAGCAGAGAAACATCGCCCTGACTGCAGTCTATCCCCCGCTCTTTAGCGAAATCAAGAATGCTGGCAATCCGGGCGTGAGCATATTGAACGTAATATACGGGATTATCCGCTGACTGCCGCTTAGCCAGCTCTATATCGAAATCCATCTGGCTATCGGCAGAACGGGAGAGGAATATGAAACGACAGGCATCTGAGCCTACTTCGTCTACTACCTCTTTCAAAGTAATAATATCGCCACTACGCTTGGATACCTTAACTATCTCCTGTCCACGCCGCAGGGTGACTAACTGGCAGATTATCACCTTAAGCTGTTCAGGATCTTGCCCTAAGGCCCTGAGCACCGCTTTCATTCGAGGGACATGTCCCTGATGGTCAGCCCCCCAGATATCAATCACCCGGTCGAATTTCCGCTCCAGGAACTTGTTGTAATGATAGGCAATGTCAGAGGCAAAATAGGTGGGAGAACCATCACTGCGCACCAGGACATTGTCCTTGTCTTCGCCCAGGGCGCTCGATTCAAACCAGGTGGCGTTTTCCTTTTTAGCCATATAGCCCCCGCTCTGGAGTAGTTCCATAGCCTTGTCATATTGCCCGCCCTGATAAAGGCTTCTTTCTGAGAACCAATTGTCAAAAACAACGTTTAGTAGCTCGAGGTCCTGTTTAATTTTCTCTAGCATCCTGGCAGTCGCGACCTTCGCCAGTTGCGAAGCTGCCTCACTCTCGGGTAACGATAAAAATCTATCACCCTGCTCCTGGACTATCTCTTTGGCCAGGTCAACCATGTAATTACCGTAGTAGCCATCTGGGGGCATGGCAGCTTCTTTACCCAGGCATTGCCGGTAACGAGCATAGAGAGAACGGCCAAAGTTATCTATCTGGTTACCCATATCATTTGTATAAAATTCTTTTTCTACAGCATAGCCAGAGATAGTAAGCACGTTAGCCAGGGTACTGCCTAAAACGGCACCACGACCATGACCTACGTGGAGAGGTCCAGTGGGGTTGACACTAACGAATTCAAGCTGGACCCGATTACCTTCGCCCAGCTCAATATCACCATACGATTCACCGGCAGCCAGGACTGATTCCACCTGCGTACTCAGCCAGTCATCCCGCAAGGTTAAATTGATGAAGCCCGGCTCAGCAACCCAAATCCTGTCGATCTGAGGCGGCGGCACTATATGCTCAGAGACCTTTTCGGCTATAGCCATGGGGGATATCTTCATAGACCGGGCCAGCTTCAAAGGAAGACCTGAAGCAAAATCTCCGTGTTCGGGATTTTGAGGATGTTCTATAAGCACCTCGGGCAAGGTGGCTGCAGCCAGGTCACCGCTTTGCTGTGCCTCCGACACAGCCTGCTGCAAACATCTGGCCAGTTCCTGCTTGAGCATGATTAGCTCCATTCAGCACCTCCGGCCCATACCCGGCTCAATTGCTGACGTAAAGGTTGATGTTCAGCTTTCTTTAAATTGGGGTCGCTTTGAAAAAGAGTTATTGCCTCTTGCCGGGCCAACTCCAGACTGTGTAAATCGGTTAGCTTGGCAAGTTTGAGGTCGGGCAGGCCGCTCTGGTGAGTGCCGAAAAATTCCCCGGGACCTCGTATCTCCAGGTCTTTCTCAGCCAGGGCGAAGCCATCATGGACCTTCTCCATCAGCCGGAGGCGCTCCCTTGCCTCCGGTGAAAGCTTTTCCGGGATAAGCAGGCAATAGCCTTGTTCTTTATCTCGCCCCACACGTCCCCTGAACTGGTGAAGCTGAGATAAGCCAAAGCGTTCAGCACCTTCTATCATCATAACAGAGGCCCTGGGTACGTCAATGCCCACCTCCACTACCGAGGTCGACACCAGAATATCAAGCTCTCCGGCTCGAAAATGACGCATTACCTCCTCCTTTTCATTACCAGGCATTTGACCATGGAGTAGTCCTAATTTTAAATCCGGGAAAATTTCTCGGGATAGTCTCTCATATTCCGTTGTGGCGGCTTTTGCTTCAAGTATTTCGGATTCCTCAATTAAGGGGCAAATGATGAAAGCTTGCCGGCCATTGCTGACTTGACGATGGAGAAAGGTATAAGCTTTCTCCCTGTATTGTGGTTCGAGGCATTTTGTTTTCACTACCTGTCGTCCCGGGGGCAACTCGTCAATAACCGAAAGGTCAAGGTCGCCATAGAGCGTCAGTGCCATGGTTCGGGGAATAGGTGTAGCCGTCATGACCAGAACATGAGGGTTAAACCCCTTTTGCCGCAGGGCGGAGCGTTGTAATACGCCAAAGCGGTGTTGCTCATCTATCACCGCCAACCCTAATTTTTTAAATTCTACCTCCTTTTGAATAAGGGCATGGGTACCGACAATAATGTCAACTTTACCCTCCTTAATTCTATCGTGCAACCTCTCCTTCTCACTGCTGCTGAGGCTCCCGATGAGCAAAGCGATGGTAAGCGGCCTGGAGAGAAATCCTGTGTAGCACCTGATAGTTCCTTCGCCCGGCTCGGAACCTTGTCCTGAGCGAAGTCTAGGGGAAGGTTCCTGGGTGCCGACCTGGGACAGATAGCCACAGATATTGGTGTAATGTTGCTCGGCTAAGACCTCGGTGGGCGCCATTAACGCCCCCTGGTAACCGTTGGCAGCAGCTATCAAGATAGCCAGGGTCGCTATTACAGTTTTGCCGCTCCCTACCTCTCCCTGAAGAAGACGTGACATGGCCTTTGCTTGTTTGAGGTCGGTTAAAATTTCCTGCAACACTCGCTCCTGGGCCTGGGTCAGAGTGAAAGGCAGGCACTGTAAAAATCTGCCGATAACTTCCTGGTCTATATGAAAGGCGTTACCTGGTTGACCTTCCTTCCAGTCCCGCTTTCTGGCCAGCACACCTAACTGCAGAAGAAATAGCTCGTCGAATGCTAACCTCCCTCTTGCCCTTTCCGCCATTGTCAGGTCATCGGGGTAGTGAACTTGAGTGATTGCGTCGGGGAGGTCTAACAACTGGCAGTGGGTTTTAATCTCTGAGGGCAGGAAATCACTCAATTGCCAGATATAGCCATCAACAGTCTCTTTGGTCCATTTCCTTACTTGCCTCGGATATAGGCCTTGAGTAAGGGGATAGACGGGAACCAGGCGCCCGGTGTGAATTAATTCTTTAGCTTTAAGCAATTCCCATTCCGGGGACTCAAATACCTTGTGTCCTTTGAACAGGCCGACCGTACCGCTGATTACTATTCTGGCATTGGTACGGAAGCTTTTTGCCAGGTAAGGTTGATTAAACCAGACCACTCTAATATTTCCTGTCTTGTCGCCGACAATTGCCTCTGTACCTTTCCGGTTACCCAGAGTAGCCACTCTGGCTTGCCAGATCATGCCTATTATAGTTTGCTCTTCACCTTCTATAAGTTCAGAGATGGGTTTCCTCCGGCTGTAATCGACATAGCGTCTGGGGAACAAATAAAGCAAATCACCCACTGTCCTGACGTTGAGCTTGGCAAATTTGTTAGCTACGTTAGGCGTGATGCCTTTGATAACAGTTATGGGCGAGTCCAGATCTTCTCTTCGCTTCTGGCCGGGCTCAGCCTCTGCCTTCCAACTACTGACTACTGGCTGCTGACTACTGTTCGTTTTAGTCGTCTTTTCCAGCTTATTCAACCAGCCAAAGACATTTGTCATCCATCTCTTACGCTCATCCACGCCGTAAGAGCCATAATTGGACTTGGCTATGTTAAGTTCATCAAAGCCGTTTAAAAGCTGAGGGATTAGTTCCTTCGTCTTCACTTCGTTCAAACTCAGGACAAGACTCTGTCTGATTTGCCCGGCCTGCTTGTGAAGATACTTATCCAGCCCGCCGATTACTGCCTTATCGGTGTAACCTTTCTGGCGTTCCAGCTCAAGAACGTTTCGTAGCGAATCAATGCCTGTCACTTTCTATTCTGCTTCAAGGACGGCAACAGCCAGGGCATGAGGGCCAACGTGAGTTCCTATCACCGGGCTAGCCTTTGAAGGATAGATATGTTCTGGAGGGACTACATCCTTAAGCCGCTCGGCTAACGTCTGTAAATCGTCGGGAGTAGTGGCATCCTCGATAGCCACGGCTTCTATCCGGCTGAACCCCTTAACAAAATTTACCAGGAAATCCATGGCTTGAGCCCGGTTGCGAGTACGAGCAATAGGAAAGGTTTCACCATCTTTTAATCCTACGACAGGATTTACTTTTATCAAACTACCCAGGAAAGCCTGTGTCTTACCGATGCGCCCGCCTCTTCTCAAGTATTCCAGTGTATCGAAGCTCACACGAAGATGCACTCTGGGAATCGCTCTCCTCACCCGGTCGGCAATTTGCTTCAAATTAGCCCCTGACTGAGCCATCTTAGCTGCTGAAATGACCAGGAGCATTTGTGCGCATGCTCCCACCCTGGAGTCAATGACCTCAATCTGGCAATCTTTTTTAACCATAGTCTTGCCCTGAAGCGCCGCTGCATAAGTGGCGCTGAACTTTTCCGAAAGAGTTATAGTCAGTATTTCCTCTGTTTCCTCCGCCAATTTAGTGAAAATCTCGGCAAAATCAGCAGGGGTGGCAGTTGCGGTGGTCGGGTGAAGCTTGCTTGTTTCCAACTTGTGATAAAACTCGTCTGTACTCAGGTCGACATTATCCCGGTAGGTCTCATCGCCAAACTGGACATACAACGGCACCACGGTAATCCCGAGCTCCCGGGCTAACTGCGGGGTAATGTCAGAACAGCTATCGGTTACAATCTTAACCACTATTCCTTACCTCCGCCAAATTTTGATTCATCAAGTCCAGCGCTTTTTGTCATTGCGAGCCCCGACTTGTCGGGGCGTGGCAATCCCCTGTCTCCACCGAGATTGCTTCGGCTGATTTCTTCAACCTCGCAATGACTCTTCCTCAATTAGAAATTCCTCTCACTTGTAGCTTTGCCGCAAACGTTATTCCAGGGAAATTATATAATTATAGTGGGGCTGGCCTCCATAGACTACCTCGATCTCGGTGTGGTATCGGTCACCAATTTCCCGAGCTATTTCTTGAGCTTCAGCATCTTTGTTCTGAGCACCGTAATAAATGGTGACTATCCCCGCCTTTTCAGCCCCTGCTTTGCCCAGAGCTTCAAGGATAACTTCCTCTATCTTGTCAGCCCTGGCTATCAAATCTTCATCGTTCAGAAGGGCAATAAATTGCCCCTTTCTTATTTCCAGGCCATTAAGACGAGTCCCACGCACTGCTCTGGTAACCTCTATAGCCTGTACTTTACTTATTGCTTTCTCCATAGCCCGAGCATTTTTCTCTAGATTCATGTCATAGCCGAAAGCAAGAAATGCCGCTATGCCTTGAGGGATATTCCTGGTGGGAATCACCTGCACTTTTTTGGAAGTTAAGGACCGGACTTGAGAGGCGGCAGACACGATGTTCTTGTTATTTGGTAGTAGAATAACGTTGTCCGCGGGTGCTGATTCCACAGCTTGCAAGAGTTCACGAACGCTGGGATTCATCGTTTGACCACCGGGAACAATGATTATGTTACCTAAACTATTAAGTAGCTCGAAAAACCCGTCTCCAGTGGCCACTGCTACCGTAGCGATGTCGACTTGAGGCATTCTTTCCCTCTGCATCTTGATGAATTCTGTATACTGGTCATCCATGTTATTTATAGTTATCTCATGCAGTTTGCCCAACTTTGTAGCATATCTCAGGATTTCACCGAGCTTAAAGCTATGGATATGGACTCTGACCAGAGTATCGTCGCCGGTGATTATCAAAGATTGCCCCTTCTTTTTGAGGTCCTTTTCGATTCTGCCTAAATTAAGATTCTGCCCCTCCAGGACAAAATTTGTGCAATACCCGTGAGGCGTTTCCAGCCGGGTAGGCATCTGAGCTGCCCTGGGAACTAATTCTGTCTCGGCAACAACCAGGCGGGGCCTCCGATACTGTATCTTATGTGACTCTCCCTTGAGGAATTGAAGGGCGCCGTCCAGCAAAACGTACAAGCCCTGCCCACCGGCATCCACCACTCCGGCCTCTTTTAACACTGGCAGTAAGCTGGGCGTCCGGGCTACTGAGTCCTTAGCTGAATCTACTGCGTTTTTCAATACCGAGACCAGGGTATCATCATTTTTTACTGCTTCTTGAGCAGCTTTAGACGCGTCTTTAAGTACCGTCAGGATAGTTCCCTCTACAGGATTGACAATCCCTTTGTAAGCAGTTTGAGATGCTCCGGCCAGTGCTCTGGCAAAATCCCCGCCGTCGAAATGAGTCTTGCCCTCCAGCCCTTCAGCCAAACCCCTGAAAATTTGAGACAAGATAACCCCGGAATTGCCCCGAGCTCCCATTAAAGCACCGTGAGCCAGCGATTTGGCTACCGAAGAGACCTGGTTATCCGAATTGATCTTTGCCTCTTCCAAGGCAAACTTCATGGTGAGCACCATGTTGGTTCCGGTATCACCATCAGGAACAGGGAAAACATTTATAGCATTGATATCGGGGGCGCTTTTTTCCAGCCAGGCAGTTCCTGAGGCAAACATTTCCTTCAGGGTTTGACCATCGGCTAAATCAGTTTTCATCCCACCCCTTTACCCGAGCTGATAATTGTGCTATCATTGACGCCAATTTAACAGATAGAGAAGTTACTATGAAGTGTGAGATTTGCGGTAAAACAGCTCAATCTGGGCATAATATAAGCCACTCCAAGAAGCGTACCTTGCGACGCTGGCTGCCCAATATTCACCGAACTACGATTATGGTAGAAGGAAAGAAAAGAAAAGTCAACATCTGCACCAGATGCCTCCGCACACAGTATAAAACCGCCCGCCCGCCCAAGCTCCACCACGAGATTGCGGAGCCTGTTCCGAGCGTAAGCGAGGAATCTCGCTCCTCGCAATGACACACCACACGTCATTGCGATCCCCGACTTGTCGGGGCGTGGCAATCTCGTACCCCTCCGAGATTGCTTCGGCACTGTCGTGCCTCGCAACGATATAGTGGACTGTCATTCTGAGCGAGGCGAAGAATCTCACCTTACAATACTCACTTTACTGGCGGGAGAGAGTTAGAGTGAGGGGGATTTCACCCTCACCTTAATCCTCTCCCATCAAGGGAGAGGCTAAACAAATTTGCATTTTGACCTGTCATTTTTATTTTTGAGTTTTGAATTTTGATATTGTTTAGGATTTCTGTAATGTTGCTTCCCTCAGCCTCTGTAACGCCCTGCTTATCCCGTCCTCGGCCCTCTCCCTTTTGTCATTGCGAGCCCCGACTTGTCGGGGCGCGGCAATCTTATGCCCCACCACGAGATTGCTTCGTCGCTCTGCTCCTCGCAAAGACAGAAAGAGGGAGGCTAAATATTTTGCATTTTGACTTGTAATTTTGACTTTTTACCTTTGATTTTTGAACTTCTATGACGTTGCTTCCCTCAGCCTCTGTAACGCCCTGCTTATCCCGTCCTCGGCCCTGAATATGCTGTTTCCCGCCACCAGGACATTGGCACCGGCCTTAACTATGTCCGGGGCATTGTCGGCATTAATTCCCCCATCGACTTCCAGCTCGACACTCAGTCCTCTATCATCGAGGATCTTGCGCATCTTCGCTATCCTGAGCAATGTTGCCGGGATAAAAGATTGCCCGCCGAAGCCGGGATTAACGCTCATAATGAGGACCAGGTCCACATGAGGAAGAAATTCCTCTGCTGCGCCGATAGGAGTAGGCGGATTTAAGGATACTCCAGCCTTAGCCCCCAGTTTCTTTATCAACTCAATCGTGCTCTGGAGATGGGGAGAGGCTTCTACATGCACGGTAATAATATCGGCGCCTGCGTGGACAAATTCGGAGATATACCGCTCCGGGTGCTCTATCATTAAGTGGACATCCAGGGGCAGGCTTGTCACAGGGCGAATTGCAGCCACCACCGGAGCCCCGATGGTAATGTTGGGCACGAAATGCCCGTCCATCACATCTACGTGGATATAATCCGCCCCCGCCCTGGCAGCCTCGGCAACCTGTTCACCAAGGCGGGCAAAATCAGCGGAAAGAATCGACGGCGCCAGCTTAATCATTCCTTGATCAGCCTCTTGGCTCTTCTCAGCGCCTTTCCCACCTGTTGGGGGGAGGTGCCGCCGACAACATTTCGGGCGGCTACCGATGATTCCAGAGTTATATCATATACATCGTTGCTGAAGAGGGGGGAAAACTCGTGGTATTCCTTCAAGCCGAGCTCTCGGAAGTTTTTACCTTTACTCATGGCATATTCGCTGAGTTTCGCTACCACGCCGTGGGCTTCCCGAAACGGCATGCCTTTCTTTACCAGATAGTCGGCCAGGTCGGTAGCCAGGATATAGTCTGTTTTCATCGCTTGAGAGATACGCTCGGTATTGACCCTGATTGTTTTTATCGTTCCGGCAAATACTTCCAGACTGGAGTGCAGCGTGTCCACGGTGTCGAAAAGACCTTCCTTGTCCTCCTGCATATCCCGGTTATAGGCTAAAGGCAGAGACTTCATGGTGGTTATAATACTCATGAGGTTGCCGTACACCCGCCCGGTTTTTCCCCTGGCCAGCTCGGCCACATCGGGATTCTTCTTCTGAGGCATTATGCTGCTGCCCGTAGTAAAGGCTTCGCCCATCTCTATGAAGCTGAACTCGCTGGATGACCACAGGACAAGCTCCTCAGCCAGCCTGGAAAGATGCATCATGACGATGGCCGCCACTGCCGCGTATTCTATGACGAAGTCCCTATCGGAAACGGCATCCATGCTGTTGGTGCTCACCTTGCTGAAGCCCAGCTCCCGGGCGACAAATTCCCGGTCCAGAGGATAAGGAACGCCGGCCAGGGCGCCGCTGCCCAGGGGTAGAACATCGGTGCGCCTCAGACAATCGTGAAATCTTTCCTTATCCCGCTCAAACATCTCGAAATAAGCCAGCAGGTGGTGGGCCAGGAGAACTGGCTGGGCTTGTTGCAGGTGGGTATAGCCGGGCATAATGACGGCTTTGTTCGCCTCGGCTAACTCCACCAGCGAAGTCTGCAGAGCTTTTATCCTATCGATGGTTTTCAAGATTTCCTCCTTGACGAACAGGCGCAAGTCCAGGGCTATCTGGTCATTCCTGGAACGGGCGGTATGGAGCTTGCCTGCCGCATCGCCTATCTTTTCAAACAACCCCGCCTCGATGTTCATATGTATATCCTCGAGCTCGGTCTTGAATTGAAACTTTCCTTGCTCGATTTCCTTTCGAATAGAGTTGAGCCCCTTGATTATCGCCTCCGCCTCGCTCTCGGTTATTATCCCCTGCTTCGCTAGCATCCGGGCGTGGGCGATGCTCCCCTCTATGTCCTGGCGGTATAGCCGCCGGTCAAAGGGAATAGATGCCACGTAATTTTGTACCAGCTTATCGCTATCTTTTTGAAATTGGCTACGCAAATAATTCATCTATATCCTCCTCAAGGGAGTGGATGTAACAACTTATAGCTTCCTTGATGTTTTTTATTGCTTCCTTTTTTGTCTTCCCTTGGCTTACGCACCCAGGCAAGCTTGGACATTCGACTACCCAGTAACCATCCTCACCCGGATACAAAATAACCTCTCGCATTTCCCCTCCTATCTAATTTTATCAGCACTTCGTTGTTCTCGCCTTCAGCTATTATACCTTGTTTTCTCGCTATTTTTAACAGCAGCAGGAACCTCCCGTGTCATTGCGGACCCTTCCCCCATTGTCATTGCGATCCCCGACTTGTCGGGGCGTGGCAATCTCCACGGCTAAATTCCAAATTCTAATACCTAAGCTCTAAACAAATCCGAATATCGAAATCCCAAGCTTTAAAATGTTTTGGTCATTTATTATTTTGAATTCTGATATTGTTTAGGATTTGGTGCTTGGGATTTAGGATTTCACGTTTGCACTGTCATTGCGAGCGAAGCGTGGCAATCTCTAGGAATGCGGAGCCTGTTCCGAAGCATAAGCGAGGAACCTCGCTCCTCTCAATGACACAGAGAGAAGTGTCACTAAGAGATTGAACGATGGCGACAGATTCCATTGCGGGGTAGTTATTGATATAATTAAATCAGGAGGGAATAGGAATAAACGGATACTGACAACCATCAAAGGAGTGAATAGATGCGTATTCTTAAAGTCATCTACGTTTTGGGTATAGCGGTTGCGCTTATCTTCCTCGTCGTCACCGGTGTTCAGGCTTTCTATCCTGAGCCTTCATACCCGGAATATGATCCGCCCACCTGGGATTACGATAGCCCCGAGTACGAGGAATGGGAGCAAGAGTGGGAAGAGGCCGTCGCAGCATACGAGGAGGAAGCAGCGGTGCATGATAAGAACGTGTTCTTGATTGTCTTACCCCTGGGGGTGGTGTTTGCCATCGGGGGCACCTTCATTCAAAGAAGGACGAGCATCTTCGGGGCCGGCTTAATTCTAGGCGGTATTGGGACGATGATATTAGCAATTGTACCTTATGACCTCGATACCAAACTTAGATTTGCCGGCATTGCTACCATCCTGGCTGTGCTTATCTTCGTGGGATACAAGGTCTTCCTCTCCCTGAGAAAGAGCTAACCCGCTTCGTTCCGCCCCGCTTTGCCGTTATTTTTAACGGGAGCACAAACCTCCCGTGTCATTACAAGCATCTCTACTTTACTGTCATTGCGAGGAGCCCTGATTGAATCGGGGCGACGTGGCAATCTCATGAACACGGCTGTCATTGCGAGCCCCGACTTGTCGGGGCGTGGCAATCTCTGAGAGTGGTTTGTCCCCGATTATAATTAAGCCCATAGCACCTGCCTGAACTTTATGCCGTCCTGGTTGATGCCGGCGGGGCCGGGCTGAGAAGAGCGGCGCTCCGCTGATACCAAAACTGAGATAACCAGTTCCCAATCACCCACGGGGAGTTCTGTTCGATCTTGGTGTATGCCCGATTCCGTTCTTTTTTTAATTGACATATGGTTTTTTAAGTATTAAATTCCCTTCTATGACTAAAGTTACTAAGGTTTCTATTGGAGTAGGTGTTTTTGGTATCTCAGCTGGTGTTGTATTTCTATGGTTAGATTCGGGAATGTGGGCTTCGGCTGCATATTTGGTCCTATTCGGCATATACTCAATTCTCTTTGGCATAAGCTTTACTCTCAGTGGCAAAGGTCAAAAAGTCACACGCCGCCTGAGTTTTGGTTTCGCCGGAGCTTCTTTTGTTTTTCTTGGCATCTGGTTAGCGTCAATCGTACCTTAAACTTTGATACAGAAAACATAAAAATAGCTTCAATTTCCTTTCAACTATAGTGGGGGGACTCGCCAAAACAAGAAGGAGTGTCATCCTGAGTCCCGCTTCGCTCCATTCAGAATGGCAAAATCGAGGTGTGAAGGAATCCTTTCCTTCACCATTTGTCATTGCGAGGAGCCCCGATAAATCAGCCTCGCAAAGACACACTATAAGTCATTGCGAGCCCCGACTTGTCGGGGCGTGGCAATCTCTAGGATTGCTGAGCTTGTCCCGAAGCATGACCGCCGCCGCCGCATCTGTCCAGGCTCTTGCTGGCGCGCAGATTTGACAGCGCCCTGTCGGCCATCTAAAGTGTAAGCTAGTGAGTTGTGCCCCGTTAACTCACGGTGTGCTCATCATCTATGGAACCGGGATACATTGCGCTATACCACTACGGCGAACTGGAGCGTCGTGCCCGGGCACTTGAGGCTCGATTAGCCTCCTGCGATATCTGCCCCCGGGAGTGCCGGGTCGACAGGTTACAGGACGAACCGGCCTATTGCCATTCCGGGCGTCTCCCCATAGTCTCGGCGGTCTGCGCCCATCACGGTGAGGAGCCGGCTATTTCCGGGACCGGAGGGTCGGGGACGGTCTTCTTCGGCAACTGCAATATGAGATGCGTTTACTGTCAGAACTACCAGATAAGCCAGGACTGGAAAAAGCAAAAATCAAAGGAAATGGACTGCCATACCCTGGCTGAAAGGATGCTCTACCTTCAAGATGGACTGGGCTGCCACAATATCAACTTCGTTTCGCCGTCCCATTTTGTTCCCCAGCTCCTGCGGGCGGTTATGGAAGCGGTGCCCATGGGGCTGCGGGTGCCGCTGGTCTACAACACCGGTGGCTATGACTCTATCGCTTCTCTCAAAAAGCTGGACGGTGTCATAAGTATCTACCTGCCTGACTTGAGATATGCCTCCGACAGGTGGGCTAAGAAGTTCTCGCATGCCCCGGACTATGTAGCGCGGGCCCGCCAGGCTATTAAAGAGATGTATCGCCAGGTTGGAGACCTTGTGGTAGATGAGTCCGGCCTGGCCCAAAAAGGACTGATAGTGCGCCATCTTATTCTGCCCAACAGGCTGGCCGGCAGTGAAGAATCACTAACCTGGCTGATTCGGGATCTTTCTCCCGCGGTGACGGTCAGCATAATGTCTCAATACAAGCCGGTGCACCGGGCGCCGCGAATTCCGCTGCTTTCCCGGAACATCACCGTCGCTGAGCATGAAAAGGTCCTCCGGCTGCTGGCCGACCTGGGAATAGAAAACGGCTGGGTGCAGGAAATGGGGGCGGCGGAAGAGTATCTCCCTGATTTTGAACGAGAAGGCCACCCTTTCTCTGACCCCACCGTCATTTCGAGTACCTTTCCTCCTGTCATTTCGAGTCCCGATTTATCGGGACGTGGCAATCCCAACAGCTAAATTCCAAAACCCGAGTTCAAAGATAAAATGGAGAAGCTTTGGCATTTAAGCATTTGGATTTCAATTGTCATTTGGTTTTTGACATTTGGGTTTGTTCAAATTTTGCATTTTAAGTTGTCATTTTGATTTTTGACTTTCGTTAGGTATTTCGTGCTTAGGATTTCCCCTTTTGGGCGTGGCGACCTCTACGAAGAGGGCAAAGCCAGATATCGGGTCAAAACCTCTTAGATCAGACACAAATCCCGCGACACCGGTGCTACGTCAAAAAGCAGGAAATGGCAGTAGGATCAATTAATCACATTTGGACTATTGGAGAGATAGCAAAACTCACAGACAGGAAGCAAAGGCAGAACCTTATTCTAAGTCCTAGAACTTGCGTGCCGCGCTTTCAAAGAAATATCCAGGTCGAGGGCATCGGCAACCTTGAAAAATGTGCTAAGCGTAGTGTTATAAGCACCATTTTCCAATCTAGATATGGCAGGTTGTTTTGTTCCAATAATCTCGGCGAGTTGTGCCTGGCTAATCTGTAATTGGTTTCTACGCTCTATGATGCTACGTATAATGTTATACTTGGGCCTTAAGGCATCATATTCCTTGCGAATGCCAGGTTTTTTAAGTAATTCTGCCTCAAATTCTTCGTAATTCGTAGCCTTTTTATTTATCACTTAAGTACTCCCTACACATATTTCTGATGTATAGTACAGCATAGTAAGTATATAACATATATGTTATATTGTCAAGACCTTGCCTTGTAATCATTCATCCTATCAATTGCCAGACGCATATCATTCTGCGATATCTTAGTACTCTTTTTCTTGATGGCATGTAGTAGGACAAGTTTTCTTCCAGTATGTGCAAAGAAGTACATACGATATATATCCGAACTATGTTTGATTCTGAGTTCTCTGATGCCAGATCGTCCTATCTTGTCAACGTATGGCATACCGAGCGTAATATTGAATTCTCTTAATAGTTTAAGTACATGTATGATTTCCGCTATTGCACCATCAGATTGTCTCAAAATGAAATCTTTGACGGGCTCGTTGCCTCTGTTATCCATGTAAAAGACAATATGCCAGTCCACTTCAATTATTATACTATGTTTCAAATTGCCTCACTAACCAGATTCCTATTCAGGATGAGGCCTTTCATCTCGTCCTTGCGGAAGCTCGCAGACAGTTCCCCTCTTAAGGCATGTCCTGAGAGAAGTCGAAGGATCAGAGGGGCTAGGGGAGTTACGAAAGAAACCCCGACGTATCGGGACTCTTCACAAATATAAGAAGGGTTGTCATTCTGAGCGACCTGCCCGCCAAGGCTTGGCAGGCGGGAGCGTGGCAATCCCACGAACACGGCTGTCATTGCGAGCACCTGAAAGGTGCGTGGCAATCCCCGGAACTAAATTCCAAATTCTAATTTCTAGGCTCTAATCACCAATCACTGATTACTGACTACTGTCTCCTGACTCCTATTCTCGATGGGCTTGACAAGCACCTGCAGAGAGAGTATCTTCATTGTAGATACTTTGAATGGAGGTTTGATATGAAGACGCGTGTTCAGAAATGGGGTAACAGTCTCGCTTTGCGCATTCCGAAATCCTTCGCTGATGAAGTGGGACTCCGGAAAGAGACGGCCGTCGAAGTATCGCTGGCAGATGGGAAAATCGTTGTCACGCGGCTAACTAAGCCGAAGCTGACTCTCGAACAGCTCCTATCAAAGGTGACCAAAGATAACTTGCATCACGAGGTTGATACCGGCTCTGCCGTGGGGAATGAAACGTGGTAAGCCACCGCACTTACGTGCCTCATTGCGGAGATGTGGTGTGGATTAGCTTGAATCCGCAAGCAGGTCACGAACAAGCCGGACGCCGTCCGGCCGTGGTGCTGTCACCGCAAAGCTATAACAGCAAAGTAGGACTGGCCATCCTTTGTCCAATAACCAGCCAGCCCAAAGGCTACCCTTTCGAGGTTCTTCTTCCCGCTGGGTTACCGGTAGCAGGAGCAATGTTATCGGACCAGGTTAAGAGTCTGGATTGGCGCGCTCGACATGTCGAACTGATATGCACTTTGTCAACCGAGACAATCTCGGAGGCGCTCCAGAAGATGGCAACGTTGTTATCGGAATAAGAAAATACGTCGCACATTGTTTTGCCGGTATTTTTAACAGGAGCATCTGCTCATTACTTCCATTGCGAGCCCCTTTCCTCTTGTCATTGCGAGCCCCTTCTTTACCCCACTGTCATTGCGAGCCCCGACTTGTCGGGGCGTGGCAATCTCAGAGAGTGGTTTGTCCCGTCAAATTGAAATTCGTAGGAGTTCCTCTCAATGAGAGAGGAGTATCACTAACGGACTGAACGAGGACGACGGCTTCCGTTACGAGATAGTTAGGGATATAATTGAATCAAGAGGGGATAAGAATAAACAGACATTGACAAGCCTGAAAGGAGTGAATAGATGCGTGCTCTTAGAGTCATCTACGTTCTGGGTATAGCGGTTGCACTTGCTCTGCTCGTCGTCTTCGGTATCCGGGCTTTCTTCCCTGACCCCCAATCCTATTTGCAGGCAGCGATACATGCTAGAGACGTGTTCTTGATTGTCTTACCCTTGGGGGTGGTGTTTGCCATCGTGGGCACATTTCTTCAACGTAGACAGGGTATCTTCGGTGCCGGCTTGATTCTAGGCGGTATCGGGACGATGATATACTCCATTGTACTTTATGGCCTGGACAACATACCGAAATTCATCGGCATTGCTGTCATCCTGGCTGTTCTTGTCTTCGTGGGATATAAGGTCCTCCTTCCCTTAAGAAGAAGCTAAGGAGTTTCTCTGAGCATTGGTCATAATCCGCTTCGTGCCGCCCCGCTTTGCCGGTATTTTTAACAGTAGCATTAACCTCCCGTGTCATTGCGAGCCATTCCCCTCACTGTCATTGCGAGGAGCCCCGATTGAATCGGGGTGGCGTGGCAATCTCTGGAATTGCGGAGCTTGTTACGAAATGTAAGCGAGGCCATCACGCCTGTCTAAGCTTTTTGACGAAATATGCACCCTGACAATCGTGCACTACTGCAGTATACTTGCAGGCGAAGCTATTTGATGGAACCTGCGACACTTAGCTATGATCTAGTTCAGATAGATGGGTGACACATACATGGGTCATGAAAGGACGTTATAATGGCTATGCTATGAAAGTTTATTACTCAATGCCAGGATATAAACGCCTGGCAAACATCCCCAGGTTAT
>Ga0315539_1001136_pt1 | contig 19749 bp, 13 predicted proteins | sample SalMarSW160150MG_FD_203097 | JGI IMG/M metagenome (GOLD analysis project Ga0315539, IMG submission 203097) | Salt marsh sediment microbial communities from the Plum Island Ecosystem LTER, Massachusetts, United States - Salt Marsh Sediment SW1601-150 ... | reverse complement strand
TTTTCCCCGGCAATAATTGTTAAACCGCTTTGTTTGGAGATTTCTCTTATTAGGCGGTCGATTTCTACATCATCGCAATCAATACTCAATAAACCGTTTTCTACAATAACATCTAATTTTGATGTTTTGCCTCTTGTAAGGTAATATACATTATCTTCCTTGTTAACAGAACATCCAAGACTTTGTGCTAAAGTAGCCAAAAGTTGCTCTACGGTAACGTTCGAAAGAAAAAGAGTCACGCTACCCTGTACATCTGACCTAAGTACAACGTTTAATCCGTATTTCTGGTTTAACAGTTGGACTGCTTGTTGGGCCGGAAGATCTTCAAATGATACAGATATTTTTCTTTCTTCTTCTTGTGCATTAACGTTTAAAAAGAAAACCAATAAACAAATAAGAAAAATTAAACGTTTCATAATGCCATTATGATAGTGATATTGGAATCATTTGTCAAGGTATCCCCTCCCAACCAGTTTTTTACCACAGAGTACACAGAGGAATAAAAACACACCGAGAGCACAGAGCCACACCACACCCCAACAAATGGGACGCAGATTAAAAAAGGATCAAAAGTATTAATTTTTTGTCGAACCCAACATAGACCAAAAATATATTGACAGGATAACAGAATTGGCAAAATAAAAAATCTGAGTAAATCTGCGTTTATCCGCGTCCTATTATCTTTGTGTCTTAGTGTCTTCGTGGCTAAAAACACCCTTGACAAAAATCCGTTTTTTCCTACACTGATTATTAGAAGCTATACTGAAATTATCGTAAAAATTGTTGTTGGCAAATTAAATTTAGATTTTACAGCTAAAAAATTAGTTATAACAATAAAACAAAGGAGGGGTTATGAGAAAGTTAAATTTAATAGGTTTAGCATTATTTGTAATTAGTGCAGTTGTTTATGGGCAATCAGGAACTGATAAATCAGAAGTATCATGGGAATCGGGAGCAGAGAAGTTTTTTGTTGATCCTACGACAGTAAGGACCGGCATCGGTACGACGAAGCCTATTTGTGCTTTGGATGTGGTAGGCCGCATTCGATCCAGACATCCCAAACGACGATTCCCCTTTACCAAACATCATGATAGAGCGACATTCGTGGTGCAGGGATTCGATGGAAGTACATGGAAAACTTCTATGTTACTCAAACCAGCCTATCAATATTTTTCAGGGAATTTAGGTATTGGGGTAATGATGCCGGAAGAAAAATTAGATGTAGCAGGTGTAGTGAAGATGAATGGGTTTAAATTGCCTACAGGCGCAGTAGACAGTTATGTATTAACTTCTGATAGTAATGGTACAGGAAGCTGGCAGTCTATACCATTGCAGTGGTCACAAAACGGAGACGATATTTATTTCAATACAGGTCAAGTATGTATCGGAGTAACAACTCCCCAATCGGCACTAACTGTCAACGGAACAATCACAGCAAAGGAAATTGAAGTTCAGGTAGACATTCTTCCTGATTTCGTTTTCGAAGATAATTACAAATTAATGTCACTTAATAAACTCGAAAAACATATTAAAAAAGAAAAGAGCCTGCCTGGTATTCCTACCAGTAGAGAAGCAGTAGAAGAGGGTTTAAAATTAGGAGAAATGCAGGCAAAACTTCTCGAAAAAGTCGAAGAATTGACTTTATATGTTATTGAGCAGAATAAAGAAATAGCAGAGTTAAAAGAAAAAATATCGAAGTTGGAGAAGTAAGAGAAGTAATGTAAAGATTAAATATCAAAATGGAAAATGACAAATCAAAGAAAAAAAACAACGAATCACACGAAAGATTCACCGCAAAGACGCAGAGAACGCAGAGCCACACCCACAACTCCCTTTTTATAGTGGTATGGGCTTTGCTTTTTAAATTTTGATATTTTATTTACCAGGAAGGGAGGCATAAAATGAGTTTATTAATGATAATATTTTTAATTAATAGTACCGGGCTTTCCGAGGTAAAACCCCTTGGCGATTCCGATTCATTGGAGGTTAAAACAACTTCCGCTACCACAAGTGAAGGGGAAAATGAGCTTGAATATACTTGGGGTATGGATACTTATTCTGTAGGCTTTAACAAGCATTCTATTTCAACTAACACTCCCGAAGAACAAGTGAATATAGCTAGTGGAACTCTTGAGTTGAAAATAAAACTTTTGAGTCTACCTATACGTGGTGGTGAGGACTACGATTTATATCTTACCTACAAAGGTTCTCCTTTATCTCTTCCGGAAATAGACTTTGACAATGATGGTGATCAAAACGGGCGCCCTTATGGATTTCCTTCCGTCGTTGAGCCTTTAGAACCTAATGGTAATATTGTATCTTCGGATATGGGTAATTGTGGGTTGGGGTGGAACATAATGCCGGGAGAGGCATCGATTAGTCATCCATCGAGACTTTCTTGTTATGATAGCGAAACCGCTATTCGAAGGGGGTTTATTAATATTAGTGATAATTACTATAGTTTAACTGAATTTCGTTCTGAACCTGATGATGGAAGTTGGCATGTTATAGGGAAACCGGACTGTCTTTTTGGTTATAGTTCTTACTATCCGGTTCTTAATACTCCGGGTTGGACTTATACATTTAACGTTGGACCTCTCGATTATCCTGAGGTCGGAAGTCATCCTCAATATGGTAGGAATTTGTTTCTATTGAATAAGATAGAAGACCGGAATGGCAATTTGGTAGAGGTTGAGTGGAGTCCAGAGTTAAATGAAGGTGAGGGGCGTGACCCCAGGTACAATTGGGATACACCTCCGGCACGTAGAATACCGGCCAAAATATGCACTCCTACTGATACATGTTATATATTCAGGAAATGCATAATACCGTATATCCCTCCTGATGCAGATATACCAGAACTCCCAGGCAATTACTGCGCCTGGCAATTTTATGTGGTAGACTCGGTAATGAAAAGAGTTAATGGAGAACAGTTTACAGTAAAGTTTTATTATCATCAGGAATGGCTTGAAGATGTAATGGAATTCTGGTATGGACATGCCTCTGTGCTTCTAGATTCAATAGATTTCTTAAAAAATGGACAGAAGATTAAACCTTCTTATAAATTCGAGTATAGCTCTGGTTCTACGGGTGGGGAACTCACAAAGTTTAGGAGACCCGATGGAGCTGAGTATCACTATTTGTTTGAAAATGTAAGCTATGCGTACGAGCGCATGGATTCAATGCAAGATCCTCTCGGATACACGAAAACTCAATATAGACGAATATCTCAAAAAACGATATATTTTCCGGGTGAAGGTGGGACTATTGGTACGTACCATTATCTATATGGACCTGGCTCCCCTTACTCATTATCGGAAAATTCTGTAGGGGCTAAGTGTACCGGCCTTGCAGCATGTGGGCCATGCAACTGGTATTGGCCTGGCGAGTACCCTACACCGACATATTATTCAATTTATAGGAATTGTACAGTCGTTTATCCAGATAACGAAAGCATAAAATACTTCTTTGTGGATTCGGCTTATATAGATAAATATCTTGAAGTATCAGACAGACCTAGCGTATTCGAGTGGGCTTTTGATAAAAATAATTATCTAGTTCTTTATCCATCAATAATTTTACCTGTTGAGAAAGAGGCGTTTTACGGTAAACCGTATAAGATTGTGAAGTCGACAGGCAGTGAGATTACAGAGTTAGAGCAATTATATTGGGGTCTAGGAGATGATGTCGCACCCGAAGTATTGTCAAGAAAACCTTTACATCCGGTGTTGAAGTATAAGTTTGTGCAAAATAATCCGAACAATGCTTCACTTGAAAGTGGAGAAAAAGCAAAATTGTATAAATTTGAGGACTATGATAAATACGACAACATATTGGAGCATAAATTTCTGGGGGAAGTAACATATCAAGGTGAAAGCTCTAGTGAAACATTTGAGTTTGGTTCAGGTATATATGAACAGGAATGGAAAAATGAGAATTTACCTAATTATAATGATACGACAAATTCGGACAATTGGGAGGTAAGTATAAGTTATCTTTATCAGGGTAACAATGCTTATGAAAATAATTCTTTATGTCTTTATGGCCTTGCGGATTCGACATTAAAGTATGATGGTTCCGGGAATCTTGTTAAAAAGATAAAATATGAATATGATGATCCTTCTTCTTTGGTCGATATTAGTCCCAATCCAATTTTTCATAATCCTGACTGTGATGTAAATAAAACTATTAGAGGTAATATGACCAAAAAGACCGAATGGATAAATATGGATGGAACTCGTTCAGAGGAATATTGTTACGATATCTGCGGTAATCTTGTAAAAATGAAAGATTATATGGGTCATGATTATGAATTCGATTATGGCCCCGCGTATGTATTTCCGGATACATTGGAATATCCGGATGGTTCAATAGAGGATTTTGATTTTGATAAAAAAGGTAATCTTGTAAAAGTTACAGACAAGAACAATGTATCCCGGTATTTTGAATATGACTGCTATGGGAGATTAACATTAGATAGCATTAGCGGCGGCGACTTACTAAACAAATATCAATACTACGATTTTGAAAGGTATGCAAGGACGTGGTCTTACTACAACAATTTTGATGCTGATGTCACGTACTATTATTACGATGAATTAGCACGACTGAATAGGAGTAAACGAACATCCTATTCTGGCAAGGAGATAATAAAAGAGTATTTTTACGATCCTAATGGACGTATGAATAAGGAAACGGTACTGAGGTTCAACGATGCGGTAGTAGCGGATACAGTAAAGAAGAAATTTGACGTTCTTAATAGGGTAACCGAAATAGAATATCCTTCGGATTCCGATGATGAAATTGTCGAGTATTTCTATGATGGAGATACAACGGAAGTTTATGATGAATTGGGTTACCAAACCACATTAATAAATGACGCATCAGGTAATTTAATCGAAGTTATAGATGCTCTTGGAAATTATACTGATTATTATTATGATGTAAATGGAAACCTTGATTCAATCATCGATGCCGAAGAGAAGAAAACCGAATTTGAATACGACTGGTTGGGAAATTTAGTTAGAAGAGAAGGACCGGATAGGGGTAAAAACACATTCGAATATTATCCTAATGGCAATATAAAGCTTACAGTGCAAAATTCAGGTGATTCAATCTTATATGAATATGACGAATTAGGCAGGATCGTAAAGAAGGGACGTAGTTTGGAAGAAACGTTGGTAGAAGGCCAAACTACTGAACTTTACTATGACAATACTGCCCATTGGATTAAGGGCCAATCCGGTTATAATACGTACTACTGGAATGAACTGAACAAAGATCTTTCGGATTACGGCAAGATAAGAGTGGAATACGAATTGATGTGCGATACAATACTCGACTTAACTTATGTGGTGCCATGTAGTCTTCTTTTAGTTTCGTATACTCCTACTGAAGAAATAAGAGTTGGTATTTCGAATTATCCTTTGATTATTATTGAAGGTGATCCTGCCTGGAATTCATGGAAATCTTTTTCTAATACTATTGATAAACCTTTTGATAATCTTGTAGGTATGATATTTAAGCATACCTGTGAGTGTTTAAATCATCCGGAGTACGATCCTACCTGGTCAGACGGTATTAAAGGTTTAAGGATAACGGGTATAAAAATGGAAACGGAATACGAGGTTTCAAACGTCTTAGAATCTTACTATTATGATAATTACGATGATATTGGAGGGGTAGTTTATAATCCACCTTCGGGCCTGCATTATTCCGAAGGTAGACTTACAGGGTTTGAGAACGCTAGCGTTCGTGAAGTGTACTTTTACGATAAATTTGGAAATCTATGCGAAAAATTGGTCATCCCGTTAACTGTAAGTGTAGGTGAAAAGAATTTTAAATACTCTTACGACTTGAAAGGTAGAATAATTAAACTGCAATATGAGGATGATTATAAAGTCGAGTATAGTTATGATAACTTTGATAATATTTCCTCGGTAATCATTAATAATGATAAAACGGTAACCCTCTCATCCACAGCAGCAGGACTCTTAAGCGGTGTTCAATTCCCTGGATGGGTAACAGATACATTTACATATCAACCCAGGAACTGGATGGAGGAGATGGAGGTAAAGGATATTTCAAACCCTTATCAAAGAGAATTTGAATATAATAACAGAGGAGAATTGTTAAAGGAGCTTGATCCTTCCATTAACCCAACTGCAACCACTTCAGAATATATCTATGATTCACTTGGTAGACTAACTGATGAATATAGAGGAATTTATGAAGATGGAGTTCTCCAACAAGAGATTGTCCACGACTTCACCTACGATGCGGTTGGAAATAGAGATGAAGTTGATAGTAATACTTATACTTATCATTATTCGGGAACCAATAAAACCAATAAGCTAAAAAATGACGGATTTCATACATATGAGTATAACGATATCGGATGTATCAGCTCAAAAACTGATGTAAATGGTACGGTAGACTTTTCTTACGATTCAGAAGGCAAACTTACCGATTTAGAAATTTCGGGTGATGGAACTAATCATTACAAGTATTACTACAAAGGATACCAGAGAATAAGGCAGGAAGAGTTGGGAGGTGGTGGTACTATAGTGGAAGGTTTTATATATTCCTGTGAGGTAAAATCACAAGACCTTAGCGGAGGTAAACTTGAAGCGGTTTTTCTAAATGAAAATAATAATGAACTCGGTACTCAGTTTTTGCAAAATATACCAGACACTGATGAAAATTGGATAACATTATCCGGAAATATCCCGGAAGATGAATTTCCTTCCGGCACATTTAAAATTAAATTAAGAGTAAGAAGGGAGAGCGGCAGCACGGGTAGTTTATGGGTTGGTGATATGAATGTAGATATAGAGGAGGGGCAAGCTGACCAGTCATATAATTATTTCTACGATAATGCAGGGAACCTCATAATGGTTGAGGATGATGATCCCTCCACCCCACCCACAAGATACATCTACGCGGGAAAACGCCTCCTTGCAACCGAAAATGATGGTTCTCTCTATTTCTACCATCTTGACAGAATCGGTTCACCTATTATGATTACGGATGAGGATGGAGAAGTGGTAAAAGAAAAGAAATACGAAGCATTCGGGAATTTAAAGTGGTCCGATGGGCCTTATGACGACAACCGTGAATTCACCTCAAAAGAAAAAGATCCTACAGGATTCCATTACTTTGGCGCGAGGTACTACAGCGGGGATATCGGAAGATTCCTGAGCCCTGACCCGCATACGTTGATATCACAAAATATAAATCTAGCTAATCCGCAGGAGTTAAATCCGTATGTTTATTGTATAAATGATCCGGTAAATCTCTTCGACGCTAATGGCTTTGAATACTATGTTGATGAATGTGGTTATATTTCACACGATATTGAGATAAAAGACCCTAATGATCCATCAGTTTTTTTACATACTAATGGAAACAATAATAAAATTGGCGAGATTGGCGGCAAAATAGATGCAGATATAATCTTTAGCAATTTACTGGAAGAGCATGCTTCAGTTGCGCAGAGCTTAAATGCTCTTAGGGATGCTTCTACTTTTGAAGGCTTCGTTAAGGGAGGCGGAATATGGGATATAAAAAGGAATAAGGAAACCATATATGGTATAGCTAATGACGACCAAACGGTTTTTATCTTTTATGGGGAGGAGATGAGCTCGCAAGACCTTGGGAATTTCCATTATGGAGTAGTAGGGAAAGCAGCGGGGTACCTTCGGTGGGTTTTGTTGTATATGGCTGGTAGAGCGCAAATAGGAGAGAAACGTTCTAAAAAAGAATGGCAGACCTTTCCTTTCAATTTCCGGTCACCATATGGTGATGATCCAGGAGATCAAATGTGGATAAACATGGGCATCAATTATTATGGTTTAGAGTATGGCGGAAATCAACAGGGATATTATGGGAGCGGTATGTATCACGATAAACATGGGTTATTCACAGCTGACCGGTAAATCAAAAATGAGGAGAATGTAATATGAAAAGGTGGAAAAAAGTTACATTAATCTGGGTAATTCTTTTGCTAATTCCTATGTGCTATCTTGTCTATATATTCTTTGTTTTGGTAGGTTCGGTTCATGTAGAATTACTTGATAGTATAAATATACCTGATAAACCGTATAAAATAAATGCCTATTATGGTGATGGAGGAGCTACCGGAGGAGGAATAGGCCTTGAAAGGGAATACAAAAATGGAAAAAAGGATATAATATACGTTAGTGATGGTTTTTTTAATGATGTGAAAGCATTGGAGTTAGTAAATGACAATAAATTAAAGGTAATATTGGGCTTTAAAGATAAGGATAAGCCTCCATTCTCAAAACAGGATACGGTCTTCATAGATCTGGAGGCGTTTGAAGATAAATGAAAAAATACCTTTAATTCGTGGGAGAACAAAAGTTTTTATAAAATACTTTAATTTGTAACGGAATGGCATTTAACAAAAATGAGTTGTAATTATTGTTATAGGAGGCAATTGTGATAAGTGTTTTAGGAAAAAAGGCACAAAACAGAAAAAAAGGGGGAAGGGAAATTCCGGAAGATATGCAGAATGAAAAGCTACTAAAAAAAACGGTATTCCTTCTTATGATAAGCGGATTATTTATTCTTTTTTCAAATATAATAATACGTTTTTTTGGGGTTCCTAGAAATTCTATACTTGTAGAACTTTTATTTGGGGCAACAAGCGGTATTTTTTACGTAAGAGTTCCTTTCTTTTACCGGTTTGGAATATTAAGGAATGAGTTAACAATTTATGGTTTCGCTTTGATTGATTTTGTTTGTGCTTATTATATTTACAAAGGCAAAAGGATATTTAGATGGATTGCTTTTATTCGTTCTTTATATACTTCCGTTAATGGATTATTAATAATTATCTTTTATTTTTATATTTTAACCGGTTATATTTTTTATATCTATTATGGAGCAATCGTTACTCTTTTAGTTTTAAGCAGGAAAGCATCTATTCCTAACATTCCAAAAGAAGATATAGCTTAACATTTTCGTCTAAACTGTTAGGTATCTGGGGTCAAATCTCAACACTTGACAATTTAATTCATCAGATTAATGTGTATTTGGGGTCAAATCTCAACACTTGACAATTTAATTCATCAGATTAAAGTTATTACATGGCAAGGCCATTACGGATACAATATCCCGGTGCTTATTATCATTTGACATGCAGGGGAAACGACAGAAAGAGGATTTTTGGTGATGATAAGGACAAGGAGAAGTTTTTAAAACTGTTAGAGAATTCATTAGATGTTTATCAGGTTAATTTATATTCTTATGTATTAATGACTAATCATTTTCATTTGCTGGTACAAACTCCTTTAGGTAACCTTTCGGAATTCATGAGACATTTCAATGTATGTTATACAGGTTATTATAATTATAGACATAACAGAAGCGGTCATTTATATCAGGGAAGATATAAATCTTTCTTGATTGATGTAGATAATTACCTTTTAGAAGTATCCAGATACTTACATTTGAATGTAGTAAGAGTTCATAGTTTAAGAACAGCAAGTTTAGATGAAAAAGCAAATCTTTTAGAAAATTATAAATGGAGTAGTTTACCCGGATATATAAGTAAGAAGAAAATAGAGAAATTTATTAATTATGATCTTATTATATCAATGACCGGAAGCAGAGCAAATTATTATAAATTTATAATAGAAGGACTTGATAAAGACCTAAAAGATCCTTTTAAAGAAATAAAGAATGGTGGAATATTAGGAGTAGATAAGTTTTTAGAAAAAATAAGAAAAGAACACTTAGAATATGGTTCAAGTAGAGAACAACCAACGTATAGAGAATTAATATCGGATTATCTTGACCCAGAAAAGGCAATAGAAATAGTGTCCAATACATTAAAAATTGATAAGAAATCATTTTCAAAACGTTATAAGAAGGGAATCGCCAGGGGTATTTTGAGTGAAATATTATATCGATATAGCGGACTAAAGGAACCCGAGATAGGAAAGTTATTGGGAGATATAGACTATTCCGCTGTAAACAGACTTCGAAGTCGCCTAAAAAAGAAAATGGAAAAGGACGATCGAGTCAAGTCGAAATTCGAAAAAGCAGAAAGAAAGATAAAGGAAAAATTGTCAAGTGTTGAGATTTGACCCCAAATATATATATCCTCTATATAAAATTTATCTACACATTTAACATAGACAGCAATATACACGGCTTCCGGAGAAGAATACCAAAACTTTAAATGGTCTATTCTTATACTAATTTCTATTTCGTTAATATCATCAAATTGTTCCCTTGTAAGGCTACTCGTAGTTTTACCTTTTAATTGGAACCATACCCTAGTAGATGCCACGAGCTTTGTAGTATCCGAGTTAGGGTTGTTTGTTATAAGCTGCAAACCTATGTCTATAGCAGCTCGGTCTTTATCATAAAAAATAGGAATTCCATATTTACTTGCTTCTACTTGAAACTTGCTTTTATATTCATTTTCAAATTGATCGTTAAAGCCTATTTTTAATGACATAAGATAAACATTTAGAAATTAAAAATCTATGTTAAATTTAACATTACAATTTTAACCAATCTGGTTTTAAATCAATATAAGTCAAACTACGTTTTTGCAGTAATTTCTTATAAATACGTTTGACGATCCTTTTATCATTTTCGAAATCACTCAATCTAATAACGGCATCTCTGATTGAAACATCAATACCCTCAGGATAATCAGCTAAATATTCTATCCACTTTAGAAATTCCGCTTTGCCTTTTTTCTCATAAATTTTGTTTAGAATATCGCTATTCTTGTGGAAAGGCCACCACATCATATCCCTAAGGTCGTGTCCATTTTTATTATCTTCAATATAAGCTCTTTCTTTTTTAATGCATTTTGTCCAAAGTTCATAACACATATTAAATTCTTTATTGATATAATCATATATAAAATCATAAATATGGTGGAATACTTGGACATCATAGGAATTTGTTAAAAGAGATATATAATCAAACGATATGTGGAATGCCTTTTCGAAAGTTATAATATTCTCTATCGGCAATTGTTTGAATGCTCTAGCTAAAATTATTTTTGTTTCTTTGGAACCATTAATTATCAATTCTTTTAGGATATCTTTAAAAATTTTAGAGTTAAATTTTTTAATTTTTTCCCATTTCTTTTTTCCAAATAAGCGTTCAAACTTTTTCTCTTTAAAGGATTCCTCTCTGAACTCGGCAAAGGAAATTAGAAGGTTAATTATTCTCTCGATTACAGGATCAAAACCACTATCTAAAAATGTTTTTATTACTTTGTTTGCTTCTTCGGTTGAAATGCTATGAATGCAAGAAAAAACCATTGCTAATCTTCTCATTACAGACATTAAAGTCTGATTTTTTTTGTTTTCAAGCATATTAAAAGCAATTTCCTCGACATCTTTTGCGGTTTTTAAAGAGATAAATCTTTCTGTTCCATTTTTAGTCATAACTTTATGTCTGAGTTTTGATAATTCTATTAATGGTATAATAGCTTGCAATCTAACATAAAAATTAGGATCTTTTGCCAATGAATGAATCAAAGGAATTATTTCCTTGATGAACTTTCTGCCTTTAATATTGCAAAACTTCTGTAAAACCCATGCACATTTACCTCTAACTGTGGCAATATCCAATACGTCTTCACCATTTTTAATTCTTTCATGATAATTAAAAATTCCCATGGGATCATCTGAATAATTAGATCCATCTAGAGGTGGGTCAGAATCTTTAATGAAAAAATGTAGTATCCAAAGGGCTTCTTTAAATCGGTCTGATTTTGCTAGAATCTCGGAAAACTCCACTAATGACGCCCTAGAAAATCTATCAGAGAACCTTTCTTCAATTTTACCAATATTTCCTAAACCTTCTAATACAGGTCTAAGGAATTTTCTATAAACTTTTAATAGTATAGCAGTCTTGTCTTTGGGAAGATTGCTTATACTTATGCAAAGAAACTTTTGTTGATTACAAGACAGATCTTTTGATTCATATATTTCTTTAAGCAAGTTAATCCCTTTTTCAGAATCTTTTACAATTAGATCAGCAGCTATCATTGCAATTTGGTGAACTTTAAATTCATCAATTTTTTTTATAAATTTATCATTATATAAATATTGTTTTAATATTCTAACTGCTAGATTAATTGTGTCATCATTAAATAGAAGGCTTGGAACAAAATCTACAATTTCAAAATCACCTATCCATTGAATCTGATTGAACTTTGGATTTTCACCCCACAATTCAATGAGATCAACTGCTTCTTTTAGACCTCTGGATGCAAGATCGGCAACAATCTGTTTTACAAAAATATTAGCGGGTAATTTCTGAAATCTTTTAATTTCAACCTGATTTTTTACCAATCTCCATTTTTTGTTATTACTTAGATTTAAATCTCTAATTTTATTGAAAATTATATTAGTCTTATCAGGTATTCCTTTTCTCATCCTAATAAAGTCTGTTAATATGTTTAACGCTTCTGAATTATTTTTTCCGGAAACATACTCTTCAAGTAAGATATCTATTGCTGCTCGATTAAGGAAATCTGGTTTGTCTATCGAAATTTCTGATTCTTTCCGAGTTATCAAATTTTCTACTATAAAAGTCCAAGCTTCTTCTTTGTTTTTGTCATAATACTCTTTTAAAGTTGGGATTAATATTTTCCTAATAAAAAATTTATCTTTAATATTAACTTTAGAACCCCAACCCATTAGTCCTAAACCAAAATGATCCCATCCTTTATATTTTAGCCCATTCGAAAGTTCATTGTAAAAAATTTTATAGTGGTCAGATATAATATTCTTTAGCCATAAAATACTTGATTCAAAATCAACTGAAACGTGTTCTTTTAAAATGTTAAATATTGAAGGAGGTGTATATGACCAATAATCTCCGTCATCCTTGACAAGACTGAACGTTTTTGTTACATAATCAATTATTTCCTCTTTAAAATCTTTCTTTTCAACTTTTTCATATAGGGTTTCCAAAAGTTTACTTACTTCTTCCCGTTCCCATGCTTCTCTCTGTTCTCGAGAGCTAACAACGTAAAAATATTTCCTGTTTTGAGCAGAATTTATTTGTCTAATGATACTAAAAATGTCCTTGTTATAGCTTTTCTCTATTTGAATTATCCTTTTGCAAGTATCAACTATATCAGCCACAAGGAACTGTTGCCCATAGAAGCCAGGAAATCTTTTCAGAAGTTTTGGAAGGGATTCAACTAAGTAACTCCTATTCCCTTTGTTTTCTAAGTTATTCTTAAAAATTTTAAAAACACTTGTTGAAAAGATTCCTCTAGCAGAAGATTTCCACAGTACATCCCATTTATCTAAATCAACTTTACTTCCCTTTTTCTCAAACCTATCGAGAACAAAACGTTGAAGTTCAGGGCGAGAACTTAGAGAAGTAATTGGAGAGATAGCCCAAGCTTTACTACTAGGATTGTTTACCTCTTTAATTATCTTAGCAATCTCTTTTTCTGACCCCTTTTTTTCCTTATAATAGCCACTTTCTTCTACAATATTTTTTTCTTTATCTCTCATTTTGTTAAAAAAATTCTTTTTGGAAAGAATTTTGCCTTTTTCAGATCCGAAATAAATCTCTTGTATTATTAGATCACTCATAATCTCTTTAAGCCTATAATCAGGAACCCATATATTTAAAATTTCAGCAAGTAATACTTCAACAACTTTTCTGTTAATCGATTGAGTAACTTTCCAGATTTTGACTTGTCTTAATATTTCCACTTCCCTATCTGTAAAGCTTTTATCTTTGATAAATTTTTCTTTTAATTCTTTTTCATAAAACTTGTAGTTTTCAATTTCTCCTTTTAGATTTTTGTCAATGTTTGTACAAACTATAAGTAGATTATCGGAAGGGTTTATTTGGTTATTTTTTATTGCTTTAGAGATTATTTGCCTTATTTCACTATAATTTATTTTTCTTTTCCAATCTTTCGCCTCGCAAATAATTTTTCGCCCATCATTAAAAACTAAGTAAAAATCTTCTAATTTATCTCCTTCAAGACCGATGAAACTAAAATCTGGTCTTCTTACATATTGCAAAAACAAGGACATCGAAGCCCACGATTGAGAATTGATGCCCTTATATATATCTCTTCCTTTTTTGCTCATATATTATCTCTGCAATACTACCTGCTTGAAATTGTTTCGTTTGCCTTAGTTATCATTTTGCAAACATCTTTGAAAGTATCTACTTCAAATACGTAAGGATCGGGTATGTATTTACGATTTTTAGTCAAAACTTCGTGTATAATGTTTTTTAAAATATCTGCATCATAAATGCTAAAATTAGTAAAAATATTTGTGTCAAAAAAAGTTTTAATAACTTCTCTAGCCGGATTGTTTATTTTTCCATTGTTTATTATATAAATTTCGCTGATTCTAATATCCGATGTAAATTCAAGAGGATTTTTCAATCTAAATCGTAAAGCTTCCTCGATTTGATTCGTGATGTTACGCATGTCGTTTCCGTAAGATTTCTTTATATCGCCTTTCTTTAGTATTATACCGCAATGTTTATTTTTGTTAAAAATATTCTTATATGAGAAATATACATCTATTCCTTTTTCTTGATAACCATGTCGGTCTTCCACTTTAATTGCCCCAAGAGCTTTCATAAGAGGGATAATTACATTTATTCTTAGATCGTCCTCGTATTCTATTTCAACCAATCTGGTTTTGATATCCTTGATATCTTTAGAAAGTTCCATCTTTTATAAGGTAGAGGGGCTAGGTCTTATTTTTTGAATTTTAACAAACCTTCCCCATATATCGTCAAACACTCAAAGTGTCGAACAGTTAAACAGGAACATATAATCATAGTGTAAAATTTAAAGAATCATTCTAATAAGTCAAGGGTTATTTTCACACTTGATATTTGAATAAATTTAAATTTAAGGAAAAACGATTGTTGACAAAGCAGAATAATTTTATATGTTTAGTATAATAAAAATTCAAAATGAAAAGTAAGCTGTCAAATCAAAAAACTTTAAACGCAAAACCTTTCTTGAAATGGGCGGGAGGTAAAACTCAATTACTTGAAGAGCTTGTTTCAAGGTTTCCCGAAGAAATAAAAAAGAAGAAGAAAATAGAGAAATATGTTGAACCCTTTGTTGGTGGGGGGGCTATGTTCTTTTTCCTTAAAAATAATTTTGAAATAAATAAAGCGTATTTGTTTGATATAAATAGAGAACTAATAATTGGTTATAAAGTAATAAAACGTGACGCAAAAGATTTAATAAAAGAATTAAAGAAATTTGAGAAGAAATATTTCGATAAATCGGAAGAAGAAAGAAAAAATTTTTATTACAAAATGAGAGATTCTTATAATAAACAGATGGTTAAATTCAATTATAAAAAATATTCAGAAGAATGGATAGATAGAGCAGTATATTTGATTTTTTTAAATAAAACTTGTTATAACGGTTTATTCAGGCAAAATAAGAAAGGAGAATTCAACGTTCCCTTTGGTAGATATAAAAAGCCCACTATTTGCGATAAAAAAAATATTAAAGCAGTACAGAAGGCCCTCAAAAATACGAAAATATTTTGTGATGATTTTTCCGCTTCACAAAAATATATAGATAAGAACACTTTTGCCTATATGGATCCTCCATATAGACCTATAAATAAAACTTCGAGTTTCACGAGTTACGCGAAGGAAGATTTCAACGAAGATGATCAAAAGCGACTCGCTCAATTCTTTAAAGAAATGTATAGAAGAGGTGCTGATTTGTTGTTAAGTAATTCCGATCCAAAAAACGAAAATCCAGAAGACAATTTCTTTGATAATTTATATTCGGATTCTTGTATAGAAAGAGTTCCCGCTAAAAGATTTATTAATTGTAACGCCTCTAGAAGAGGGGAAATTAAAGAATTAGTTATTTGGAACTATAGATAGAAGAATGAAGGAAAAATTATATAGTGATTTCTTAGGGTTGCAAAATTTCGATGAAATTGTTGAGAATTTCTACGAGACTCTGATTGATACCAATAGAGGATATAAATTCTTTGTAGATTGGAAAAAAGTTAAAGGGAACATTAGTGATTTTAAGGTTGAATTAAATATTTTAAATTCTTTAATTGGTAGTGCTGATTTTGATAATGATTTAAGAAAAATACTTAAGAAATATCCAGAAGTTTTACCCGCAATACCTATATTAATTGCTGTCAGAGGGAAAACATTAAAGGTTATCAGGGATTTTTTAGGAAAGGGTGCTGATATAGTTGGATATAATTTTAATAAGAGACAATTAACAGATGAAGAAATAAAAGGATTTGTTGAATTCTTTGATAAAACAGGCTTAAAATATTTTTTTAGAAGTTTGTCAAATCAGAGTATTATTGATTACGCTACCGGAGTTGAAGTTGGAATGGATACTAATGCAAGAAAAAACAGAAGTGGTAAAGCCATGGAATTGCTCTTAAAGCCTATAATAGAGCAAATAAACTCCAAGTTAGATACGCCGTTTAAAGTCATATGGCAAAAAAAATTCTTGCATTTAGAGAAAATTTTAGGTATAAAAGTTTCTTCAACGATCAAGAACCGTAAGTCTGATTTTATTTTAGTTAAAGATAAAAATACAATTTTAAATATTGAAGTGAATTTTTATAGTGGGACTGGGTCTAAACCGCAGGAAATAGTAGATTCATATATAAATAGACAGAATGAGTTAAAGGAAAATAACTTTAAGTTTATTTGGGTTACTGATGGAGAAGGCTGGAAAGGACAAAAAAATCAGATAGAGAAAGGATTTAGTAAGATTGATTATTTGTTGAATTTACATTTTGTTAGAAAAGGATTACTCGAAAAAATATTATGCAAGATTTAGGTGATTTTGAGAAAGAAATAACTACGGTCTGGTCGTTTCCTGAAAGGGGCGATTGGGCATCTCATAATCCAAAATATAGAGGAAATTTTGCGCCTCAAATTGCCAGAAACGTTATTCTAAAATATTCTAAAGAAGGGGATACTGTTTTAGACCCAATGGTGGGTGGAGGCACAACGCTGATAGAAGCGAAGTTGTTAAATAGGAAAGGAATAGGTTTCGATATAAATCCGGAAGCGGTAGAAATAACCACGAATCTTTTAGGATTCCCAGGTAATTACAAATATGAACCGGAAGTTCAAGTAGGAGATATCAGAAATTTAAATAGTATAAAGGAAGAGAGTATTGATTTAATTTTAACTCATCCGCCTTATCTGAATATAATCAAATATTCTAATGGTGCAGTTGAAGGAGATCTTTCAAATATTTCAGGAGTCAAGTTATTTTGTGATGAGCTCGAAAAGGGTATAGAAGAATTTTATAGAGTTTTAAAAGAAGATCATTATTGCGCTATTTTAATTGGAGATACCAGAAAAAGTAGACATTATGTACCATTGTCAAGTTATGTAATGGAACGTTTTTTAAATCAAGGTTTCGTTTTAAAGGAAGATATTATAAAAGTGCAGCATAATTGTGAGTCTACTCCTTTTTGGAAGAGCCAAGTCGAAAAATACAATTTTTACTTAATAATGCATGAACATTTGTTTGTTTTTAGAAAACCAAAGAAGAACGAAGATTTAGGAAGAATAAGATATAGTATAAAAAAGTAATATCAACACAGTCAAACTTCTTATTTGAAAAATATTAGATTTACTTTAAAATCGGAGGATTATATGTGCTTCTGGGGTCATGCTTCTGGGGTCAATGCTTCTGGGGTCAAATCTCAAGGGCGTGTTGCCCAAATAGAGTATGCAAACAGAAAAAAACATAGAAAAAGGGTTCACATTTCCACTTTTTAATATATATTTATTGTTAAGAATCAAGTAAATATAAGTATTTCCGATGAAAAATATATATTAAGGAGGTAGTTTATGATGGGTGAAAAAGAGAGTGATAATAGTAAATTGTATTATTATGGTTTCAGTTTGTCTGAGCGTATTCCCAAAGATCATCCTTTGCGTATAGTAAAGAAAGCAATAGATTTCAAATTTGTATACAAAGAAGTAAAAGATAAATATGGTAGAAAGGGAAACATTTCAGTTCCACCACCTATAATATTAAAGATGATGTTTTTATTATTCTTCTATAATGTTTCCAGTGAAAGAGAGTTAATGCGTACGATTCCCTTAAGGTTAGACTGGTTGTGGTTCTTAGGATATGATATAGATCATGAAGTACCACATCATAGTGTACTTTCTAAAGCGAGAAAGAGATGGGGTGAGGAATTGTTCTATAAGTTTTTCGTGAGGATAGTAGAGCAGTGTATGGAAGCCGGTTTGGTAGACGGAGAAAAGATATTTATGGATTCATCCCTTATAGACGCGAATGCTTCAAATAAATCAGTAGTAGACAAACAATCAGTAGAGAAATATGCCAATAAACGTTATAGAGAGTTAGAGGATAAATTGGAAGAAAAAGATGAGAGATATATATCCACAACAGATCCCGATGCCGGGGTTGTAAAATTCAGCAGTGGAAAAGCGAAACCGAGGTATAAAGAGCACAGATGTGTAGATGAGAGATTTGGGGTAATAACATCCAGTATAACAAGCTCCGGTATAGTAGATGACGGAAAAATGTTTGAAGAATTAATAAATACACATGAAGAGAATACAAACAAGGAAGTAAAGACAGTAGTGGGCGATAGCAAGTATGGGACAGTAAACAATTATTTAAAGTGTAAAGACAGAGATATAAAACCACATTTGAGGGATTTAAAATCCACACAAGAGAAGGGGAGAAAGAAGAAAGGAATATTTTCTGAAGACGAGTTCAAATATGACGAGGAGACAGATACTTTCATATGTCCTAACGGGAAGAAATTAAGAAAAAGAACTTATCATAAGAATAGAGGCAAATGGGAATACATGAGTTCTAAGGAGGATTGCGAGGAATGTCGATTACGAGACAAATGTACAACTTCAAAGTCCGGAGTTCGAACCGTTCATCGGTATAAGAGACAGGAAGAATTAGATAAGATGAGGGCAGAGGCTTCCAGTCTTAACAGTAAACGAGATTTAAAGAAGAGATGGTCTTTAATGGAAAGATCTTTCGCTGATGGGGCTAATTTACATGGATTAAAGAAGGCAAGATGGAGAGGGTATTTTCGGATGCAAATACAAAATCATATGATATCAGCGGTACAAAACATAAGAATCCTCATAAAACATACCTATCTAAAAGCGAATAGTGGAGTGATAATGAAGGAAAAACCAGGAAAAAACAATATAATCAACCTGAATTTTATCTCATTTTTGTATATTTTTAAGGTCTGGTTTAAATTAAGGAAATATCTTAGAATCTACAAGTTATGCGGCATTACAATCTGAATATTAGCCCTTTGGGCAACACGCCCTCGAAATTCAACCCCAGATACACATAGGTTGTTTTTATTTTTTTTATGATTATATTTAAAAAAAGGGAGGTTCTAATGAGTGATTTTTTCGAAAAGATATATCTAAGCGGGCTTGGCACTATTTCTATAACAAAGGAAAAGGCTGAACGTATCGTTAATGAACTTATTTCCAGAGGAAAATTAGAAAAATCAAAGAAGAAAGAAACAATCGATGGTTTAATGAAAAAGGGTAAGGATATCAAAAAAAATTTAGAAAAACTGACGGAGACAAAAGTGAAAAGAATGTTAGATAGGATGGAATTGGCTACCAAATCCGATGTTAAATCATTAAAAAAAAGAATTGCAGTTTTGGAAAAAAAATTGTCGAAAAAGAAGTGAACTAAAGGATTACACGAAG
>Ga0315539_1001133_pt1 | contig 19838 bp, 19 predicted proteins | sample SalMarSW160150MG_FD_203097 | JGI IMG/M metagenome (GOLD analysis project Ga0315539, IMG submission 203097) | Salt marsh sediment microbial communities from the Plum Island Ecosystem LTER, Massachusetts, United States - Salt Marsh Sediment SW1601-150 ... | reverse complement strand
ATGAAGTACCAAATTTGTAGTCAGGAATTAACCTGCTGTACCTTGATGAAACACTTTCAAATATTCCGGATGATCCCAGGTATTTCTGTATTATTTCTCTTATCGCTTCTGATGGTCTTATTGCCCATTGATTATATACATAATAATTTATTTCATTTGTACTGGACCTGTTGACAATCTGATTTTTCTCATAAACCGGATGTATTTTTATCTGATCGATCTCACATGTACCGTTAATTACTGAATTTGAATCGCTGGTAGCTGGAATTTGATATTCAGGCATCTCAATGGTATAGTACCTCATAAGAATTGTTTTTTCCGAAACACAACCAACAGACACCAGAAAAAAACTTATAATTAAATATATGTATAGTCTCATCCTCCGGTTATTTTTACTATTAATTTTTCAAAAAATATTTTAGTAATCATATTTACTTAAGCCTTTTATCCGGAATATTTTTGATACGGAATCCTCTTATAAGTATTGATGGATCTGAATTGATCCTGTTTGATGTTTCCTCGAGGTTTGAAAGAGTAATCCTGAGCGACTGTATGCTCTCCGTCAGCTCCTGACTATTAATATCAAGTTCCTGGTCAATCCTGTAAAGCAGTTGCCGGGTCCTATCTGCTACTTCTGCAAGATTCTCAATAAACAATCTTAGATTGGTTTCTTTCAGAAGTTGTGATATATCATGTGCGTTACCTACAATCTCCTGGATTGTATCACTCTGAATTATGTTATTTATGCTGTATATGGCTTGTTTAAGCTTCTGACTCGATTCGTTAATATTGTTTGCCACAAGACTTGCTGTTTTTATTGTTTCCCTAACCTCTGTTCTGTTCTCCTTAATAAGGATTTCAACCAGCTGGATGGTCGTATTAAGCTGTCCTGCCAGCAAATTTATATTTTCAGCAGCATCAGAGAACTTATTAAGATTTTCCGGATTTGTGAACAGCTGAAGATTATTGATCACTTTTTCTGCCTTTTCAGCCAGGACGTTTGCCCTACCTGTAATCTCCTCGGCTGCTGAAGCCCCGGCTTTTATGAACTCTCCCTCACGGAGGGATTCAGCCATATTACTTCCCCCGCGTATCTCTATGGTTTTCAATCCCGTAATACCCATTGATATAATATCGGCGTAGGCGTCTTTTTTTATGGGAGTGCCGGATTGAAGTGCAAGTTCTACAATAATTGAACTAACATCCTGAGGATCAATAAATATATTCGATATAGTCCCAATTTTTATACCCAGATAATTAACCGGGCTTCCTACTTCCAGTCCGCTTACCGATACACCATGATATGAGACAAAATATGTATCGGTTTTTTCAAATAACTTGTTTACTGCAAAAAACATGATCAGGGAAACAAGTATTACAAAACTAATAAAAATAAAAATCCCTAATCTGATCTTCTGTGTCTGGGTTTTCATTTATTTTTCTTTACTACTGGTTTTGCGGTCAGATGAACTTTCCTTTTACATGTTAAATCTTCTTATCTCGATTGCCTGATTGATATATTTTATCAATATAAGAAATAAAAGTCCAACAAGGGAAAAAAATAAAAAAGGATATCCCCCGATGACAGTAAAACCCAGGTTGGTGTCAAGCTCTACAATAAATACATCCCAATTGAGTATCAGGAAGTAAAACCATATAAATACCCAGGCTACGATCAAGATATTAATTATATGATTAAGTTTGATTTTATTCATATTTCCGATAATTATTTGTTTTTGATCTGTGCCAACAAAAAAGTGAAAGCAGGTCTGCAAAAATAACTAAGCGAACCTGCTTTGGTCAGCGAATATATTACTCATTGTCCAGTTCGAGAATTTCCTTGTCGATATTCTCAATTTCTTTGAGAAGAGATATAAAGACTCGTTTTCTGTTTATATTTTCAGGGACCTTATTATCATTATTCTTCACTTCCAGATAAAATTTCATTCCCAGGCGGGTTGCCACCTCCTTTTTTTGTTTATTGAGTTTTTTTACTTTGATATTATCCCTGAGATCTTCTCCTAGTTGTTGTGCCTTGTTAACAGCTTCTTTTGTAAGATCGAGACCTGATTTAATTGCCTCCGAAGATTTATCCTTTATCTTCCCGAAAAGAATTTCAGAATAAGCTGATATTTTTTCACCTATATGCCTTGCTTCTTCTCCGATTACCTTGGCTCCCTCTGAAATATTCTCAGTGGTTTCTTCCCAGAATCCTGATTCAGGAACAGCTTCACCGACTTTTCTCGAGGCTTCTTCGATTTTTTCTGCCGCAAAATTTTTTAAATCATCAGCCTGCTTTTTCATTCTTTTCCTTGCTTTTCCTTTATTTAAATTACTTTTCTTCCTCATAATATTTTGATTTATTTTATTAATAAATATCTATGGCCAATTATTTCGTTTATTTCTTCCTGATGCTTCTCTTGCCTAGGATATAAAGAATACCCGCCAGTATAACACCAACTGAAACCAGAACTAACGTTCCGGCGAACGCCCGTACATTTTTTGATCTTCTTGCTTCAATCTCAGCCATCTGCTCTGAAAGTCTTGCTTCATCTTCAGTAATCTCAGACTGCAGTTTATCTAATTTTTCTCTTTTACCCCTTATGTCGTTCTCAATTGATCTGAGCAATTCAAATCCTGAAGTTATTTCACTCACTGTATCAATACTATCTGAAGATACTCTCTGATCAATTATGTTTTTCTCCATCTCCGCAAGTTCTGCCTGCTGACTTTCAATATCTGATCTTTCAGCCAGTATTTCGGACAGTTCCTTGCTTTTAATAAGTTCGGTCTCTCCTTCAAACGATGCGAGTCTTTCACTTATTGTGGCTTTCCTGACAGCAAGCTGACTCTTAACTGAATCAAATTTCTCAATATCTTTATCCAGAGCTTCACGCTCCTTTGAGAGTCGTGTAATTTCTTCCTTTGTGAACTCTTCTATCGTTTCATTACGGTCATATTCAGAAGTCATCATGGTTCTGAGCTTTTCCTCAAGTTCATCTGCATCACTGATCCATTCTTTAAGAGTGCTGTTGCTGCTTTCAGCATTTTTGATCTTGTTTTGCTCATCTTCAATATAACCGTTTATCTCATCGATCTTAAGATCATACTTATCAAGCTCCGCATCATCACCATCATTTTTGATAATATCATTCTTTTCTCTAAGGTAAATGTTTTTCTCGTCTTCCAGTAGTTTAATCTTATTCCTTGACAGGTTAATTTTCTGCTCATTAAGACTTAATATGTTTTGTTTTACCAGCCGTTGGCTCTCAATTTCATCAAGCCTGCTGTCAATATCATCAATTCCGGTAACGAGCTTCTCTTTAGCAACTGACTTTTGTTCGGTTAGTTGTTGCTCCTTAATATCAATTAAACCTCTGCGTTTTTCAACATCTTCGCTCTTATTTTGAACCAGAGTAAGACTGTCTTCTATTTCCTGAAGACGTTTCTGAAAATCTGATTTCTCCAGTTCAAGTTCTTCTACTTTCTCCTCTTTCAGAGTTTCGGCATATCCTTTCTGGTCAGCTTCCAGTTTCCTGATCTCTTCCTCGATCTGTAATTTTCTGCCGACCAGTTTCTCCTGTTCTGATTCAAACGAATCGCTCAATAACTGGAGCTGATTAAAAGTCTCATCGATAAATTTCTGCCCCTCTTTTAAGGCAGCCTGCTGTCTATCAAGCAATTTTTGAGCCTCCCGTTTTGACCGGCTGTTTGAACAAGAACTTATCATTACAGACACTGCTAATAATAATAACAATACAATACGTAATTTCTCTTTCTTTTTATTCATAACAATACCTCCTCTATTATTATTTATATTATATATTTGACATTATTTAGTTTTCCTGACACAATCCCGGGTAAATTTTACAACGATATTTTGTAATGTACAAAATATATATTAAACTTGCAAATTTTTTTGAAAATCGTTTTTGGTAATTTCTGCCGGTAAGTAAGGAAAGGCATCCGGAAACATTGCTCCAAACATATATTCCTTCAAGGATGAATGCCAGGAGCAAAGCAAAAAGAAGTGGAAAAATTTGTTTTTAAAAACTTTATAGATACATTTGCGCCGAAAATTGGCGTAAGAAAAACAGGAGTACTCCGGATAAAAAGTAAATAAATCTTTAAAATCAGATATATCAGGCATGGTAAACCACAAGTCATCGGAAAAAAGAATAAGACAGGACGCTTTAAAAAGTGAAAAGAATAAATATTACGCAAAAACCATGCGTAATGCAATTAAGAGATTCCGGGAAACCACAAACAAGGAAGAAGCAGTTACAATGCTTCCGAAAATCAATTCCATGCTGGATAAGCTTGCAAAAAAGAATATTATTCACTGTAAGAAAGCCGCAAACCTGAAATCATCTCTCGTAAAACATATTAATACCCTCTAATAATCTCTAATATAAATTTACCAAAAGGGGCATCTTAAAAGCCCCTTTTTTATTCTAAAATTTGATATCTTTATAATCTGATTTAGATTTATCGCTGCATGTCACTTAAAATTACTGACTGGGCTGCTGAAGACAGACCCAGGGAAAAACTGATACAGAAAGGAACCGCAAGTCTTAGTGATGCTGAATTGCTTGGCATCCTTATAAGTTCAGGTACCAGGGAAAAATCTGCTGTCGATCTAGGCAGGGAATTACTGGTTATAGTAAATAATAACCTGAATGCCCTCGGCAAGTTGTCGATTTCGGACCTCAAAAAGCTTCATGGAATTGGCACAGCACGGGCAGTTACTATTGCTGCTGCCCTCGAGCTCGGCAGAAGGCGCAAACTTGCTGAGACACCCGATGTACCTCAAATAAAGTGCTCGAAAGATGTTGCCGATATTTTTATGCCGCTTCTTTCCGACCTCACGCACGAAGAGTTCTGGATACTGTTCCTGAACAGATCCAACAAAGTGATTAACAGGATGAAACTCAGCCAGGGAGGTATAAGCGGAACAGTTACTGATGTCCGCATGGTTATGAAGAAAGCTATTGAATATCTGGCTTCAGGGATCATTGTATGCCATAATCATCCTTCAGGTAATCTTAATCCCAGTGAATCCGATACAAGAATCACAAAGAAAATAAAAGAAGCCGGCAGCCTCATGGATATCCAGCTTCTCGATCATCTGATAATATCAGATAAAGACTACTACAGCTTTGCGGATAATGGTTTGTTATAAAGCACAACCTTGCTCTTATCCTGGCATTCTTTAAGCAAACTGGTAAATGACTTCTTAAGAACAGGATGAATCCCGTCAGGATTAATCTCACACATCGGAACGAGAACAAACCTCCTTTTATGTAACCGGGGGTGTGGTATTGTCAGGCCCGGCTCGCTAATAGTCTCATTTTCATAAAGAAGGATATCAATGTCGATAATCCTGGATTTATAATCCTTTTCGTCTCTTACCCTTCCCATCAGAGCTTCAATTATAAGGATCCGTCCAAGTAATCCTGAAGGTTTAAGATCTGTCCTGATATATAGTATCATGTTCAGAAACCAATCTTTACTTTCAAAGCCCCATGGTTCAGTCTCATAAACAGATGAAACTGCCAGTATCTCACCTATTGATTCCTCTATCCGGACAAGTACTTCCTGAAGATTAACCTCCCTGTCGCCAAGGTTTGTCCCTATTCCAAGAAATGCATTCATTACGGGAGTGTACTTTCTTCAAAAGTATTAAATAGTAAGATACCTGAAAAATATTCACTTTGTTTTAATATATTTAGAACTAATTTTATTAAATCATAATTAAAGATGAAAGATTTTCTGAAGTACACACTGGCTACCATTACTGGTATAATAATTGTCTCCATTCTTTTCTTTATCACTCTGCTGGCAAGTCTGAGTGCCATTATTGCTTCCGGTGAAAAGCCGGCTTCGATAAGCAAGAACTCTGTACTTGTGTTAAAGGCTGGCGTTACCATTCCCGACCGTGGTAACCTGAATCCGTTTGCAGGTTTTGATCTAATAAATATGACCTTCACTCCCACTCCGGGATTGAATGATATCCTGAAAAATATCGAAAAAGCATCGGCTGATGAAAAAATTAAAGGCATTTTTATTGAAAACGGCCTTCTGCCTTCGGGCTGGGCCACAACCGAAGAGATCAGGGATGCACTGATCAAATTCCGTGAGAGTGGCAAATTCATTATTGCCTATTCTGATTACGTAATGTTACAGGAAGGATACTATTTATCGACCGCCGCCAGCAAAATTTATATCAATCCGGCGTCAATGCTGGATTTTAAAGGATTAAGTGGTGAAGTTATGTTTTATACAAAAGCCCTTGAAAAAATTGGTGTGGAAGTACAGGTAATCCGGCATGGAGAATTTAAAGGTGCCGTAGAACCTTTCCTGCTTGAGAAATTAAGTGATGAAAATGAAGAGCAGATAAAAGAGTATGTGGGATTAATTTGGTCGCATATCATCGAAAACATTTCAGAAGCTAGGGGAATCCCGACGGATCAGCTAAATACTATGGCTGATAACCTTGTGGCAAACGTTGCTACAGGTGCCCTCGAAAATAAACTTGTTGACGGATTAATGTATCGTGATGAACTCATTGATACTCTCAAAGTGTTATCAGGTCTAACCAAGGATGACAAAATAGAATTTGTTTCGATGACCAAATACACAAAAGTTCCTGAACCGAAAAGAACAGTTTCAGCAAGGACCAGGATATCGGTTATTTATGCATCCGGATCAATAGTTATAGGAAAAGGAAGTGAAAGAAATATCGGAGGGACCTATTACGGGGAGATAATAAGAAAAGAGAGGCTCGACACTACTGTTAAAGCCATTGTCTTGAGAGTTAATTCACCCGGTGGTAATTCAATTGCATCCGATATCATCTGGAGGGAAGTTGAACTTGCATCAAAAGAAAAACCTGTTGTCATCTCAATGGGTAATTATGCTGCTTCAGGCGGTTATTTTATTTCGGCACCCGGCACCAGGATATTTTCAAATCCTGTAACCATCACAGGGTCAATAGGTGTTTTCGGACTTATCCCCAATGCAGGAAAGTTCATGAATCAGAAACTGGGGATCTCTACCGAGACTGTTAATACAAATAAGAATTCAGATTTCCCTTCTTTCTACAGGCCAATGAATATTTATGAAAAAGAGGTAATGCAATCAAGTATTGAAAAGGTTTACACCGATTTCATCAACAAAGTGGCATCAGGCAGACAAATGACTGTTGAAGCTGTCGATAAGATCGGTGAAGGAAGGGTATACACTGGTTCCCGTGCCATGGAAATAGGACTTGTTGATGAGATAGGGGGTCTCAACGCTGCGATAAAGGAAGCAGCCGTTCTGGCCGGTGTTGAGAATTACTCAATAAGGGAACTGCCCGTAATTGAAGATCCCTATACAAAACTCCTCTCACAACTTAGTGGAGAAATCAGGTTGAGGATTCTGAAAAAGGAGCTGGGAGAATATATACGATTCTTCAACGAACTCCAGGAAATAAAAAATATCACCGGCATTCAGGCCAGACTGCCATATTTTATTGAGATCCAATAGCATATGGGAACAGGAAAGAATTTTCTGCTTTACCCGGCTTCCATGGTTTTTGGATTAATAACCGGTATCAGGAATTTCCTTTTTAATGCCGGAATTCTTCCTTCCAGTGAGTTTTCTATCCCTGTAATATGTGTCGGCAACATAACAGTAGGTGGAACAGGCAAAACACCGCATACAGAATATTTAACCACATTACTCCGGAAAAACTTCAAAGTAGCAGTTCTCAGCAGAGGATATAAGAGGAAATCACACGGATTTCAGATTGCCTCATGCTCCTCTTCGGTAAGTGATATTGGTGATGAGTCACTTCAGGTTGCAAGAAAGTTCCCGGATATCATTGTTGCTGTCGACCGTAACCGGGTTCACGGAGTGAAAACAATAATGAAAGAATATCCCGAAACGGAAGTCATAATTCTGGATGATGGCTTCCAGCACAGGAAAATCAAACCTGGTCTGTCAATCCTGCTTACCTGCTTTGAAAGACTGATGATAAAAGACTACCTGATGCCTTTCGGCAACCTGCGGGAAAGCATCAACAATATTAAAAGAGCAGGCATCATTATTATTACAAAGTCGCCTGCCGATATCTCCCCTGCCCTGAAAAAGGAGATCATTAAAGATTTTGACATAGCTCCTAATCAGAAACTTATTTTTTCAACATTGATTTATGATGATCCTCTGCCAGTATTTAATGGCGTACATCCTGGAACTGTCCTGCCGGGAAAAGCTGACCGGGATAATACCGCTATTCTTCTTGTAACAGGTATTGCAAATCCCGGACCTCTGAAAGAATATCTGCAAGACAGATGTGAAGAATTGATACATCTTGTATTTCCCGATCATCACTCTTATAATATGAAGGATATGGAAAAAATCTGTATCGCATTTAATAATCTGAAATCGCCGGAGAAACTTGTATTTACTACTGAAAAAGACGCTGTACGGTTAAGGGAATTTACTTATATTGCAGAACCGGTAAAATCGTCATTTTTTTATACTCCTGTTGAAGTTGCTTTTCATAATGACGATAAAAATGAGTTTGATAATCTTATAGTTAACTATGTTAGAAGAAATAAACGAAACAACTGGTTTTCTGAGGTCTAAAGGTATAATCAATCCTGATGCCGGTATTATTTTAGGTACCGGTCTTGGTGGTCTGACCGCAAAAATTGAAAATTGTATTGAGCTGGATTATAAAGAGATCCCTAATTTCCCGGTATCAACAGTTGAAGGCCATGCCGGCAGGCTGATATATGGTGACTTCGGCAGAAAAAAAATAGTTGCCATGAAGGGCAGATTCCACTATTATGAAGGTTATGGCACCGAACTCGTGGCAATACCGGTGAGAGTATTAAAGTATCTTGGCATTAAATGTCTGTTTCTTTCCAATGCTGCAGGTGGTGTCAATCCCTCATTTCAGGTTGGTGACATAATGATAATAACCGATCATATTAATCTTTTGCCAAATCCACTTTTAGGACGGAATGATGACCGCATCGGACCCCGCTTTACCGATATGGGTGAAGCCTACGACAGGTACCTGATAAATAAGGCAATGCTCATTGCAAAGGGAAACGACATCCGGGTTCATAAAGGCGTTTATCTTGCAACTACCGGTCCTACTTTCGAAACACCTGCAGAATATAAATATTTCAGGATAATTGGTGCCGATGCAGTCGGAATGTCAACAACTCCCGAGGTTATTGTGGCTCGCCATATGAATCTTCCATGTTTTGCAATAAGCGTAATTACCGATCTTGGTGTTGAAGGGAAAATTGAATATACAACTCACGAAACAGTTCAGAAGGAAGCTGAAAAAATCGAATCAAAAATAACCGCCATCATAACTGAAATGATTTCGTCTTTGTAGCGATTTTTACCACAAAGGTCTCAAAGCACATCACCAGGGAACCTTAATAATTAGAACCTACTCCCTGATAACTGTGCAGACTTTTTTCCATTGCTTACTTTTGCCGTTATCATCAAAAACCGAAATAAGGATTATATAAATCCCTGTACTGACAAGCTTTCCATCATCAGCTGTCCCATCCCATACCAGTGAAGCCTGATAACCCGCAAAAAGATTTTCAGCCAGCCGGTTCACATAAGTACCTGTTTCATCAAATATTGTAACTGTAACTATATTGCCATTACCTGTAAAAACAAAATCAATGACGAGAATATCCTCATTTCCGTCATTATCCGGAGTTATTCTGGTTGATGACAAGATAATATTGTCTGTCATAACCGGTTGTTCTGTAAACACAGAATTGGCAGTGCCGGGTGTGCCCCACCCGGATGCTTCCGATGCAGAATGCCAGTTTGATTTTTCATTTGATGCACAACCAGGTCTTACCTTTTCAAGGGATATACCCTCATATCCTGAAAGTAAAGGGTAATGCATTTTTTCATCATATAATACTTCATCTACTTTATCCAGCTCAAGGTTCAGTAGTTCAAGATGCCCTTCACTATCTGACATCGAAGGAAGATCTCCTGTTTCAAAGATCTTATCCGGATCGGAAGAAAAATACCTTGAGATAATCCTCTCTTTATCTGTAGTCATAACATAATATGTACCAGGAATTATGCATCTTTTTTCTCTGGAAAGCCTGATAGCTGAAGATCTGTCGCCTGTAGCATCATTCACCGATACAATAATAAACCTTGACGCATCTGTCACCCTTTCGGAACAATTATAGAATTCAATATAATCGGGATCTCCGGGGAACGGATTAAACATGAGTTCATTGAATACAATATCACCTTCTATCGAAGATTCAGCAATCCCAAAGTCAAAGGTGCTTACATACATGCTATTACCAGCCATATCACGGATATCTTCTGAAACATATAGCGTATAGATTTCTCCTCTTTCCAAGGATTCTGCCGGTATGATGTTAAACTCACGCAGCAATGGATCAACAGGGAGTACAGATTTCACACTATCCATGCCAATAGTAATGCCTGCAGCATTATCCTGAAGGTTTCTGACCGGCTCCGAAAATCTTATATTAATCAGTACACTGTCTTCCGGAAAGACGTTCTGAATGCCATTAAAAATCTTATCCGGATTATTCCTCGATACAGAATTGGCAATCCCGGGAGTACCACCACTCCTTGAAACAGATGCACTCCAGTTTCCATCCTGAAAAAACGGGAATCCTGAATCAATCATCTCAAGCGACCATCCTCCGTCATCTTTCAATTCATTACCATACCACTTCTTAGAATATTCTACTCCATGAATCAGGTTTCCTGATGCATCGCAGAGGCAGATAGTCTTGCCTCCATCAATCAAAGGAGGAAATGATTTTAAACCGGTTGTTTTACCATAATTCTTAAAAAGGCTGGTATCATTGTCCGCACAGATTATCATATATTCAAAAGGTTTAATTGTTGATTCCGGAAAAGAGCAGACCTGGTTTACAGATGTCAGTTTCCAGTTTGTCATATTGAAAGAATACTCTGTTCTGTTGAATATTTCGAGGTACTCCTTCTCGGGCAAAGAAACCGCCGGTACCGGATCGGCCATGACTTCAGAGATTATCACATCACCTGTTTCGACCCATACAGGTGTGAATTCGACAGAAATATTCTCCTCACAATTTCCTGATCCATCACACAATAAATTTATTATCATATTGTTCAACGCTTTGTTAATGAATGTGTTATAAAAGATAATCCTGCATGTAATATTATTTTCCCTGAATATTACAGCCGGTTGCATAGCTGTATTGACCAGGAAAAAATTTGATGGTTCCATCAGGTCCCCACGCGGTTCTTCACTAAAAATTATCTTAATTGTATTGCTATTAATTATTTCAAATCCCATTATCTCCGGAGCCTCTTCATCCTCCTTAAAAACTCCCTCAACATATATATCATCAATCCATAAAAGTCTGTCACGTGCTGAAGAATATTTATAAGCAATAACAAACCATTCCTGATTAAACAATTCGCTTTCGATGCCTTTTCCCTGCCTGATTAGTTCATCATTAACATGATAAACTGAAACACTCCACTCACCTACCACTGTACGTTCAATGCTGATCTTTACAGGATCAGTTATTCCGATATCTGTCTGCCAGTTGATCCCTGTATTAATAACAGTATTAAATACACCGTTTTTTACTTTCCACAAGCGGAGAGTATCATCATAACCTGTCTGGTTAACACCCATGGCATAACCACTCCATTCTCCTCCATCTGTTAGTGATGCCGGATCAGTGTCGGATATCAGCATAACACACCAGTTATTGGATAAGGATGGATCATAACCATGTCTGATCTTAAAACTCCAGCTTGTTAATCCCTGTGAAGGTTTGAGGTTTGAAACGGACAATCCGATTCTGCTTGTTCCCGCATCGGCATTATCAAAAGTATGATGCAGTGAATAATTACCCGAAATGCTTGCTGTATTATCTGCATCCCAGTGTCCTTCCGGATTTTGCACCCAGAAGTCTGTAGAGCCTGACTCAAAATCTTCAATAATCTGGCTGAATGCCACTGAGGGTATTAACAGTACCAGTAAAATAGCTTTTTTCATGCAGCGCGACGAATTGAAAAAAGAATTACTTTTGACCGAAACAAGTAATTAAGCAATACAGTAAACATAATTAATTATCGAGAGAAAAACAAATTTAATTCTATGAAGACAGCTGTAGTAGGAGCAACCGGGATGGTTGGCCGGACAATGATTAAAGTTCTTGAAGAGAGGAATTTCCCTGTTACACAGTTAATCCCTGCCGCATCTGAGCGGTCGGCAGGTAAAGAGATCCTCTTTAAAGGGAAACCCGTAAAGGTTGTCAGTGTGATGGAAGCTGTCGAAGCTGAACCAGTTTTTGCAATTTTTTCTGCCGGAGCCGCAACATCAAAGGAATGGACACCGGTGTTTGCCCGTAAGGGAACAATCGTAATAGATAATTCTTCAGCATGGCGTATGGATAATGATGTTCCTCTGATCGTTCCTGAAATTAACAGCCATGTTCTCAAAAAAGGCGACAGGATTATTGCAAATCCAAACTGCTCTACAATCCAGTTGGTTATGGCCGTGGCTCCTCTGCACAGTAAGTACAGGATCAGGCGTCTTGTTGTTGCGACCTATCAATCAGTTACCGGAACAGGCGTTAAGGCGGTAACCCAGATGGAAAACGAGAGGCACGGAATAAAAGGAGAGATGGCTTATCCGCATCAGATTGACCTTAATTGTTTCCCGCATGGTGGTTCATTCCTTGATAACGGATACACTACAGAAGAACAGAAGCTTGTTGATGAAACTCGTAAAATACTTGAAGATCAGACGATTCAGGTTACAGCAACTGTAGTAAGAATACCTGTTATCGGTGGCCATTCGGAAGCTGTTAACGTGGAATTTGAAAATGATTTCCATATTGATGATGTCAGATTCCTTATCAGTCAGTTCCCGGGAGTTGCGGTTTACGATAATCCGGCTGAGAATAAGTATCCGATGCCTCTATCAGCTCATGACAGGGATGAAGTTTTTGTAGGAAGGATTAGGAAGGACTTTTCGAAGGAAAAATGTCTGAATCTATGGATTGTATCGGATAATATCCGTAAAGGTGCCGCTACAAATGCCATCCAGATTGCTGAATACATGTACGCCAAAAAGCTATTCTGAATATTGCATCACTCTACCGAACGGGATTGTCTGAAAAGTATAAAAGCACCCTTTAGGGGGTTGGGGGCATTTCAAAGAGGAAGTTATTATATGGGTACCTGGCGATATGAATTTTTTTTACTTCCTCATAAAGCAAATTCCTGAGCTCCTCTATATTTTCTCTGGTTTTTGCGGAAACGAAGACTGACCGGTGATTTTCCTCAGAAGACATCCATGTCTTTTTCAGATCTGCAAGAGAATAATTCTCTTTTACCAGGGGTGTCAGATCATCATCTTCTTTAACAGTATAGGTAAAGGCGTCTATTTTGTTGAAGATAATAATAGCAGGCTTATTATTTGATCCGAGTTCTTTCAGAGTTTCCCTGACCACATTTATTTGTTCCTCAAATTGTGAATGCGAGACATCCACAATGTGCATCAGCAGATCAGATTCCCTTACCTCATCAAGTGTGGATTTGAATGATTCAACAAGATCGTGAGGTAATTTACGGATAAAGCCAACAGTATCGGAAAGAAGAAACGGAAGATTTCCGATAACAACTTTCCTTACAGTAGTATCCAGAGTTGCAAAGAGCTTATTTTCCGAAAAAACATCCGACTTACTCAGAAGGTTCATTATAGTGGACTTTCCGACATTAGTATATCCCACCAGGGCAACCCTTACCATCTTACTCCTGTTTTTCCGCTGGATTGCCATCTGGGTATCAATCTTTTTTAGCCTGATTTTAAGAAGAGCTATCTTTTCTCTTATGATCCTGCGGTCGGTTTCAATCTCAGCTTCACCGGGACCTCTCAGGCCAATACCTCCTCTTTGACGTTCGAGGTGTGTCCACAATCCTGCAAGGCGTGGAAGAAAGTACTGGTACTGGGCAAGTTCCACCTGTGTTCTTGCATATGACGTCCGTGCCCTGCCTGCGAAAATATCAAGAATAAGGTTAGTACGGTCGAGTATCCGACAACCTAAAACTCTTTCAATATTCCTTAATTGACTCGGGGAGAGTTCATCATCAAAAACTGCTATATCTATTTTGTTCTCACTGACAAACCATGCAATTTCTTCTATTTTCCCGGCCCCAACGAAGGTCCGGGGATTGGGTGTGTCAAGTTTCTGGATAAAGCTTTTCAACGGTTCTGCTCCGGCAGTCTTTGCAAGAAATGAAAGTTCTGAAAGGTATTCTTCGGCCTCACCTTCATTCTGATGAGCATAACTGATACCTATAAGAACTGCCTTTTCACCAGATTTTCTGGTTACTGTCATTTAATAAATGAACCTCCTGTTATTTTGAACTGCTCCACGGATAGCCTGTTTTAATGCTTCTGAACATCTCAGCACCATCTCAATATCAGAGGGGAAAGGTACTGCTTCTGACCTTGTCCGTTCAAGCTGAAAAGCACTAAGGGCTTCTGTGTCACCGAGTGCTCTGGCTGAAATATGTTCGAAATTTGACTGAGCTCCCAGTGGATCTTTCTTAAGCACTTTATCAGGATTAACCTGAATGACTTCAATATCTCCGTCTATCCGGCATGCTTTCGACTGCACAGTTTCAATCAGCGCACACTGGAGTGTCTTGTATTTTGGCATTTTAATATCGTTTCCGAGAGAATCCTTCATTACATTTCCTCTCTTATCGAGCTGGTAAACAAAGCCATCCTCAACCTCTCTCTTAACAACGGTATCGCGCTGCATGGTCTGATCAGGACTTACAACAATGTTCCTTACATTCACATTAATAAAATAATCAAATTCTGTATTGGGATCCAGATTCTGTGTATGATACTCCACCCATTCGCTGTTAAGTCTTGGAAGATCAAGTGCCAGCAGATCTTCTTCAAACTCCTGGGGGAATTTAATCATGGAGTTGTTCTGAACAGAAATAAATACCCGGCTCATTCCCATATATTTCGCTTCCTGGATCTTATTGTCAATACCTTCATAATCACCTACATATTCTTTTGCTCTCACAAATTCATTAAAAGCCTGACGGTAATTTTCCTTTAATCCGCTCTTCATAAGCTCGTTACCATGTGCATAGTAGAAATCAGCCGATTTGCGTTTTGCAGCAACCATTTCAGGCATATAATCAACATAAGGGAAATCAAGAGATCTGCCGTTCACGTTCAGAGGTGTTACTGTTCTTACCAGTGATTGTCTGTCATTCAATCTTCTGCTGACAATGTAAATCTCATCCCAGTTTTCAGGCCGCCCCTCCAGTTTCAGGAATCTTATTCTCTCATTATCCTGTTCATTTGCGATTTTATAGGAGCGTTCCAGAATTGAGACCTGCTTGGCATCTCCCGGATCTTTCCGTAACTGTATCACTGCCTTGCCAATAGCTGCATCATAGTTACCTCTTTCAAGTTGTTTTTTTGCAGATCCACATCCTCCGAGGATGAAAATTGAAATCAGGAAAACCTGTACAATTCTTTTCATAACAGTAAAATTAGTTAACAACTGTTAAAGGTAATAAAAACATTAAAAAAACAAATATATATATCTGTCTGGTATATTGATAATTGCAGTTTTTAAATAATAAAACTCAACGATATTGAATATCTTACTCTGACAGGTTGTCCTCTTTGCAGCCCGGGGCTCCATTTAGGAGAAGCTTCGATTGCTTTTACTGCTTCATTATCTATAATCGGATCCACTCCTTTTACTACTGTAACATTTGATACTGATCCATCGGGTTCAATAATAAAAGTAAGATAAACCCTGCCCTGTATACGATTCGCAATTGCAGCCTGAGGATAATTTGTTCGTTTCTGTACCCAGTCACGGAATTTATTGATGTCACCACCTCTGAATGATGGCATTATCTCAACAATAAAAAATGGTTCATCGGTTCCTATACCATCAAGGCCCGGTATTAGTCCATCTCCCGTACCATAACCTGATCCACTTATTTCTATATGTTCGCTAGGATTGTAGGCCAGGACCTCATCTATAGCTACCTGCGTTTGTTCCATCGGCAGAACAGTATCAACAACAACCGGAGGAACATATTTTACAACCTCCTGAACGTTAGCAGCAGGTGGAGGAGGTGCTGCTGCGGGTGGTATAAATATCTCCTCCCTTGGAGGTTCAAGGTTATCAAACTGAACGGATACATGCCTGGCTCCACCGACCAGAACACGATCAGTAGAGGGAGTGATGACAAAGGGAATGATGACAATAGCCGATGTCAGCAATGATGCTACAAAAATACCGGTAATCAGGACAGACTTATATCTCTTTCGCAACTGGTATGCTCCATATTCCTTGTTACGATTTTCAAAAATCAGATCGTCAAACCTTGCAACCTTTTTCAGATCAGAATTCATTTTCCCCTCCGGTTAAATCCTTTTTTATCTCAGCCCTGTACAAATCCCCGGCAAAATTACTAAATAGCCTTCTCCCTGCAAAAGATTAACATATCCTTTTTGTTATTGTTTTACTTTTTTCATTTTTTTCTTACATTTACCCGGTTTTAAAGGGGGTATAGCTCAGTTGGCTAGAGTGTGTGACTGGCAGTCACAAGGTCAGGGGTTCGATTCCCCTTACCTCCACGTTAATAATAAGGCAGTTATGAAAAAATAAAATGATTGTCTTTTTTATTTGAATACCTTGCCGAATACCCAGGATTTAATTTGAATCCGTAGGTTAATAAGTTATATCACCCATAGGGAGATCGTGCCTCTAATCCCCTTCTAAATGCGTCATACAATAAAAAACCAGATATGATAACAGGAGTTGTAAAGAATTATTTATATTTGATATGCGGCATTTCCTTCAATCTACATCAGCACGTGTAGATTTCGCAGCGAGACATATTTATTCCACAGGAGATGCCGCTTTTTAAAATAATCAATTATGAAAACAATCGAAGAACGTAAAGCAATCCTTGAAGCTGAAATTATTAAGCAACAAAAAAAGGGTTGGCAGATAGCAAGTCGGACGGATACAACTTGTCAACTCACGAAAGAGAAAAAACCTGAAACAGTTGTTGTGGTTATTTTAATATTACTTTTTGTAATACCAGGAATATTGTACTTAATCTTTATGAAAGGTACGATAACTGTTTACGTTGAAATTAATGAGGAAGGGGAAATTATTTATAGTGGGAAAGATTTATCTCCATATGAAATTGAGCAGTTAAAGAAAGAATATGTTGAAACAATTGTTGGGGGAAGAAAATTATCACCATATGAGATTGAGATGAGAGAGAAAGCCGCTGCTGAAAATAAAAATCTTACTACTACCTTGCAGGTTAACCAACAAGTTACTAATCAAACGACGAATGACCTCGGTCTTTTAACAACATACGCTATTGCTGATGGGTTAAAGATATCTGAAGCAGAAGTTATAAAACTAATTACCTTAGGTCAACTAAAAGGGAAAAAAATTGGAGAAAAGTATTTTGTACGTAGAGAAGATTTTGATGATTTTATGAAGAAATAATCTGATACTAACCGGGGGGAGATCATTGATTCTGGCCAATGTCCTGCAAAAGATTGAAGCCCTTTAATTACTCGATTCGGGAATCTTGCAAAAAGAGAAGCCACCCTGCAAAGAGTGGCCTCTCAATTGTGGTATCAGGGTACCTGTAAACCCCGGTATCAAAGATACATTTTTTTCATTAAGAACCCCCGGAGCTGATTCCAGGGACTTACCCTGCTGCATTGACCGGAAGGATTCCGGCTTGCTATTATATTTACTCAGTCCTCTTCTCTGAAGAAAAGTTGAAGGCAGGTAGTATAATTGGATTGATTCCTGCATTTGTTGTCAATGTATTGATAAAGCTTCTGAGAAATGGAAATGCAATTGCAGGCGAATTAATCTTTATAAATGTAGATTCTTTAAATTCATTTGTAATCGGAATCTTTGTTTCAAAAAGTGCAATACATTTAATAATCAAGGACAAATTATTTGGATCATCGTTTATCTTAATATCAAAAATAACTGAATAATTCTTTTGCTTTTCATCATTGAAACCTAATCTAACATCTATCGCAATGTTAAGCTTTTCTTTACTAGCAGATTTATTAATAATCTTATAAGATGGACCAAGCTTAAAATCAATATTACTTACCTGAAATCCAATAAGTTTAATTGCAGTTTGTACAGGAGGTGTATCCATATTAAGCCGCGTCTCTAAATATTGTTCCATCACTTACAAATGAAGTAGGAATGTCTGTATCGATTATACATTTGGTTATAAAGTACTTAAAATCAATGGTTTGATTTAAAGTAAAAACCAAGTCTTGAGCATAAAGATATGAATGTGTGTAAAATGCTTCAAATGGAAATTCATCCGTTACATTTTCGCCCAAATAATCATAAAAATGGAGCTTGTCTTCAAGAGAATTTAAATACTCGCTTATTGTTACTCCATCAAATTCCATGTTATCATATTTTTCAAGAATATCGCGGATTTGTTTCTTAGAATTTTCCTGAAAAAACTTATCAATTAACTGTTCAAAATGTAATAACTCATTCATAATTAATTAATTTAAGCACAATAAACTTCTTTACTTAACAAATATATGCTTTCTAGGCTTATTATACAAATGATATATCTCGGTGCTAGGTTGGTATAATGTGTATGTTTTTCCTTTTTTTTTCTCACAAATCTAACTTTAAATTGTGGCTTCGGAGTAATATCCATCGCCCTGATAGCCTTATATCTGAAAATGTCCTTGTAATCTGAAGTTTCATTCAAATCTTTTAAAAATTCTATAAATTTACCTAGTTGCCAATTGTTTCTATTAAAGCCATAATCCTCAAACTTTTGGCTCAGAGTTATTAGTATTTGCTGATGTCTTGTTGATCCCACCAAATCAAAAAATATATCATTGTCTATTCTCATTAAGGCTTCTAGAATACAATATTGACCTCTATAATGTAATTTCCCCCATTCTGTAGCCATATCTCGATTGTTGTCATAGAAATAATAGCCTGTTCCAAGAAAAGGCTTATTGCCAGTTTTTTCGTCAAAAATAGACTTGAAAGGTGCATTTTCAAGTACATAATTATATCCTCCCTTATTAGAACAAGTATGATGTACAGTTGTTTCCATCCAACTAATTTAAATAAAAAAAACTAATTGGTAATAAAAAACAGAAGAAATTTCACCCTAAGGAAGGACAATAAACATTGTGGGCATTGTCTGTATTGCAACTTATAATTATCTTGTTCTGCTTTCATTAAGCCCATGGGGGATCTGAAAATATTTTTACTATATGCTGAAACCACATCGAAATCGTTTGTTTACATATACGTACAATTTGTATTCAGAAAAGACAAAAAAAATTACTCTGTCATACCCATATCTTCACGCCAGGCCCGCTCAAATTCCCAATCTTCCTCAGATTTTGGTATATACGGCTTAATGTTATGCGTTCTATGCCAGGTTCCGGGCCGATATTCCCGATTTTCCAATGCGTTTTTGATAACGCTTGGTTTTGAAACGTTTATATAGAAAACATTGTCAATTTGTTCACCTGGTAATAAATCAGATTGAATCATACTGTCCAGTGTTGACCGTGAAATGTTGAATTTTTTGGAAAAATTACTTTTACTCATCAGATCATGTCTGACAACAACTGATTGTCGTTTATTTTGTGTCATGATTTCAGTTTCCTTTTATTCCATTCTTTTTAAAAATTCAAAAGCTGCAAACTCAATAAA
>Ga0315539_1001130_pt1 | contig 19849 bp, 14 predicted proteins | sample SalMarSW160150MG_FD_203097 | JGI IMG/M metagenome (GOLD analysis project Ga0315539, IMG submission 203097) | Salt marsh sediment microbial communities from the Plum Island Ecosystem LTER, Massachusetts, United States - Salt Marsh Sediment SW1601-150 ... | reverse complement strand
CTTTAACTCTTCTTTGATATCCATCATCAATTACCCCGCTTCATAAAATAAAAACTTCAAATATTTTTTATTACAATTCATTCCCTTATTTTTTGTTCGTTATTCCAACCCTAATCTCTTTTTGTTCTTAATTAATAAAATTAATAAGGGATAGCCCAGGACATAACAAGCAATGACTTCCCCTATACCGATATACAATACAGTTATCCAATAAGGTAAGTCGAAGAGTAAATGTAAATAAATACTCACCCCAAATGCATTTATCAATACAGGAGGGAGGGGTGCTAATTTAGGTTTTTTTACTTTGTAAGTTAAATATGCAGCAATTAAAGTACAAAGACTTCCTCCAACTATGTCTACCATCCCTAATCCCCCGTAAATATTTGCCAAAATACAACCTAAAAATAATCCAATAATAGCTGATGAGTCAATAAAGGGAAGAATTACTAAGGCTTCAGCAATTCTCACTTGAATAGGGCCATAACTTATTGGAGCAAATATAATATTAAGAACCACGTAAATCGCTGCAATCATGGCTGCACGAACCAGATAGTTAAGCTTAATCATATTAAAATATCCCAATAATAAACATATCTAATTTTTGAAATTATAACATAGTTTATTTTATATTAAAAGAGTTGGAATAAAATTCGTATCGAGTATCGCGTATCGCGTAAAGAAAGAAAAAGAAAATAAATTGAGAAAAAGTAAAAAAAGGTAAGAATAACTTTTCTATCTAACTACTTCACTAAAGTTTACACTAATACACACTAAAGCACTATTCTAATTTTAATATAATTTTATGATATAATATATTCGTATCGAGTATCGCGTGAATAAAAGAAGAAGGTGCAAGGTGCAAGTAGGAGCGTATGAAATTAGTTATTAGATAGTTAATTAGTTATCGTTAATTGGTAAATAGCATATAATAGTATTTAGTTTAAAGCAAAAAAACTAAATAACTACTAGATTAGAAAAATAAAAAGTTTTTACAAAGAATTTTAACTAACGACTAACGACTATTCACTAATGACTAATTTACTATACGCTAAACGCTATATTATATACGATATACGAAAAAAGGAGTTTTGCTTTGTCAGCAAAAAATAAAACAAAAAAATCTTACTATATTTCTTCATCCAAAAAAATATTATTGATAATTATAATTTTTGCCCTGACATTTGCTATTACTTTTATCGCTTTAGCTACCCTTAATAATCAAAAAATATCAGAAATGGTTCAAGGAAACAAATTTTTAGATGCTATAAACAGCAAAGTATATGATATTAATGGTAATATTATCACCGAATTTTATCAAGAAAATAGAAATCCAGTTCCTTTATCTAAAATTCCTTCGAATTTAATTAATGCCACTATTGCTATTGAGGATTCGGACTTTTATAAACACAAAGGAATAAGTTTGCGGGGAATTGTACGTGCTCAATGGGAAAATTTTAAAAATTTGATTTTATTGTCTAGTAAAGATAACAAACCTCAAGGAGGCAGTACAATAACCCAACAATTAGCTATAAACACTTTTCTCACTCGAGAAATTAGCTTGAATAGAAAATTAAAAGACATTTTGTTGGCCTTACAAATAGAACGATCTTTCACCAAAGATGAAATTTTAGAAATGTATTTAAACGAAATATACTTTGGGCATGGTGCCTATGGAGTACAATCTGCTGCCAAAATGTATTTTAATAAAAATGTACAAGATTTAAACCTTGCAGAATGTGCACTAATAGCAGGAATCCCCCGTGGACCTTCTTATTATTCACCAATTCTTAATCAGGAAGTGTCCTTGAAAAGAAGAAATATCATATTAAATAGAATGTTTAAATTAGGCTACATATCTAAAGAGGATATGGAAAAAGCTAAACAAAGTCCCCTTGAACTTAATTATAGCAATAAAAGAGATAAACTTATAGCTCCCTATTTTTCTACTTTCATTCTTTCTCAACTTTTAGAAGAATATGGAGCTAATGTAGTTTACAAAGGTGGATTAAAAATTTATACTACCTTAGATTTAGAGATTCAAAATTTTGCTGAAAAAGCACTTCAAGAATCCGGACATGAAGGAGCAATAATAGCCATTGAACCTCAGACAGGTTACATTAAGGCAATGGTGGGAGGAAAAGATTTTGGAGAAAGTAAATTTAATAGAGCAACTCAAGCTTACCGCCAACCCGGTTCTGCCTTTAAACCTTTTATTTACCTTACTGCCTTAGATAATGGATTTACTCCCAGTAATATTATAGAAGATTCTCCGATTACTTTCGAAAATGGATGGTCTCCTGAAAATTACGAAAAAGAATTTAGCGGACCGGTAACCCTTAGAGAAGCATTTGAAAAATCTATAAATGTGGTAGGTGTAAAACTATTAGATCAAGTGGGAATAAAAAAAGTTATAAATTATTCTCATAAAGCAGGAATAAAAAGTGAACTTCGTTCGGATCTCTCTTTGGCTTTAGGCACTTCTGAGATAAGTCCTTTAGAAATTGCTTCCGCTTACGCTACCATTGCTAACTTAGGGGTTAGGGTAGACCCTCTATCTATAATTCAAATAGAAGATTATTCAGGTAAAATTATAAAAGATAATATTCCTCAAAAAAAGAAAGTATTCAAAGAAGAGACATGTTATGTACTTATTAATATGATGGAGGAAGTAATAAAAAGAGGAACCGGTTGGAATGCTAAAATAGGTAGACCGGCAGCTGGTAAGACCGGTACTACTAATGATTTTGTTGATGCCTGGTTTATTGGTTTTACTCCGGATTTGGTTACTGCGGTTTATATTGGAAATGATGATAGAAAACCTTTGGGTAATAAAATGACTGGTGGAGTAGTTGCTGCCCCGATTTGGGCTAAATTTATGAAAAATGCCCTTAAAAATAATGAAAAAAAAGATTTTTTGCAACCGGATAAAATAACTAAAATATCTGTTTGTAAAGAATCCGGGCTTTTACCTACTGATTCTTGTCCCGAAATATTAACAGTAACTTTCATAAAGGGTACAGAACCTGTATCCTATTGCACAGTTCATCAAAAATATTTTGAAATTCCAAAAACAGAAGAATATCCAGAAATTAAGAAACCTTATTATGAGGAAATTGAAGAAATTAAGAAAAAAAACGAAGAAAAACCCACAGAAACTGAAGAAAAGGAAGAAACCCTTCAATCTTTAATAGAAAAACTTAGAGAAAAACATAAAAAACAAGATGAATGATTATTTCTTAAGATATGCAACTGTAACTCCAATCCCTCCTTCTTTTGTATCTCCAGTCCTGAATGATTTGATATAAGGAATTTTATCTAATATTTTTTTTACCTCGTCTCTCAAGATGCCTTTGCCTTTTCCATGAATTATGTACACCGGTGAAACTCCCAACAGATAAGCGTCATCTAAATATTTTTCTAACACAGGCCGTGCTTCTTCAATAGTTAATTGGCGAATAGAAATCTCATTTCTAAAAGTTTTTATTTTAGATAAAGAAAAACTATCCCTTCCGCTTAAACCTCTATCAAAACCATTCCCAATATGGCTATATTTTTCCGGTGCCTTATCGAGTTTATCTATTTTTTCTATATCGAAAATTGAGACTAGCATTCTCATACTATCAATTTGAACCTTGCATTTTTCACTTTTGATAGAAATAGAAACTATTATCCCTTTCTTGTTCAAACTCTTAACTAATATATGATCTCCTATTTCAATATTTTGATTTTTAATTAACTCTTTCTCCGGCTTTATCTTTACTATCTCATCTTTTATTTCCTTGCTAATTGCTTGCATTTGCTCTAACAAAGGACCTTTGGATTCTTTACTTAAAATCCTTTTCTTATTCAATCTCTCTATTATCTTTTCAGCTCTATTCTGAGTTTCCTTTAATATCTTTTCTGCTTCTCGATAAGTTTTTAGAATTATTTCTTTTTTATTCTCCTCAATTTTATTCAATTCTTTTTCTAATTTATCTCTAATTTCGATACTCTCTTCTTTAGCCGCTTCTGTCAGATTTTTTTCCTTCTCAATTAGTTTTCTGTCTTTTTCAATCTTTTCAATCAAATTATCTGCTTTAATTTTTTCCTGGGATAGAAAACTCTGAGCCTGAGAAACTACTTCCAGAGCTAAACCTAATTTTTGGGCAATTATAAAAGCGCAGCTCTTGCCGGGTAATCCGATAGAAATCTCAAATGTCGGCTTTAAGGTTTCTTCATCAAATTCAACGCGAGCATTACATACTCCTTTGGTTAAATATGCATAAGTTTTTAAAGAATCATGATGAGTGGTTGCTATTACTCTGGATTTCTCTTTACCTAAGAAATCTAAAACTGACATACCTAAAGCTGCCCCCTCTGTAGGATCTGTACCTGCACCTAATTCATCAAGTAATACAAGAGATTTAGAATCAGCCTCCCTTAAAATTTGAACTATATGCTTCATATGAGAAGAAAAGGTGCTTAAATTTTGTTCTATGCTCTGTTCGTCTCCTATATCACAGAATATCTTTTTAAAAATAGAAACCTCGCTCCCCTGGGCAGAGGGAATGTGTAATCCACATTGAGCCATAAGAGTAAGTATGCCCACGGTTTTCAAGGTAACCGTCTTACCTCCTGTATTGGGACCGGTAATTACTAAAATATTAAAAGCTTTTCCCAAATTTATATTAATGGGAACGACAGTACCCTGTAACAAGGGATGTCTTGCCTGAATAAGATTAATAAAGCCATCTTGGTTTATTTTTGGTTCTACTGCCTTCATTTTATCGGCTAATGCTGCTCGGGCATAAATAAAATCAATTTCGCCCAAACTTAAAACACTATCATTAATCTCTCGTGCTCTTTCTCCGATAAGTGAGGTTATTCTTTGCAGAATTTTTAATATCTCTTGTTCTTCATCCTTAATTAATTGACGGAGTAAATTATTTAACTCTACCACTACAAAGGGCTCAATAAATAAAGTAGCTCCGCTATCAGATTTATCGTGAACTATTCCGGGAAATTTTGCTTTTTTTTCTTGCTTTACAGGTATAACGTACCTATTTTGCCTTACAGTTATTAAAGGTTCTTGAATAATGGCTGCAAAACGGGAAGACCTGATAATAGTTTCCAATTTATTTTTCAGAGCTTGTTCCTTTTTTATTATATCTCTTCTAATCTTCCTTAACTCTGGGCTCGCTCGGTCTAAAACTACTCCATCCTCATCGATACATTGAATTATTTCTTTCTCTAATTCGGAAAAAGTTCGTATTTTTTCTGCTCTCTCTCTAATCAAAGGATATTTTTCTTTTGTTTTCAATAGAAACTTTTTTATCAAGCGAGAAGTTTTTAAAACTTTTAATATTTTTATAATTTTTTTTGCATCAAGGATAGATCCCTTAATTGCAGATCTTTTTAATTCACTACTAATGTCTTCTAATCTGGAAAAGGGAGGGGTTCCGTCGTAAGAAATGATTTCTCGCATTTCGGTAGTTTCTCTTTGAGTATTAAAAATTTGCGGCAAATCAATCTTGGGGATGATATTTTCTACGATTAATTCACCTGTATAGGTGGATATTTTTTCTTTTAATTGCTTTTTAATTTTTGAAAATTCTAAAACTGATAATGTATGTTTATCCAAGATACGTTTCACCTTTTTAAATACTAACAAAATATTTCGCGGTATCTTTTATAACAATTAAATTAAGATGGAATTTTTTAAGAAATTCTTCCGTGTTAAACTGAAAGTTTAAAGGCAGCCAATCTTTTAAATAATCATATACAATTGTAGTCATAACTGCAAATCTATTAGCTAAAAATGAGTTTTCTAATTGTTCTTTCAAAAAAACTGGTAAAGGAATAAAAGTAATAATAACTAATAAAATTCCCACTATTAAAGAACCCTTGATTAAACCAAACACAGCTCCTCCTAAACCGTCTATCCAGGAAACAAAAAACAAGGAAAGTATTTTTTTAAAAAATATTTCAATAATTCTCGCGATTAGATATACTCCTAAAAATATTATAGCAAAACCTAATATGTTTGCTATTTCCCCGCTTATTTGACTATGTGAGCTTACATATTCTCCAACCTCTTTAAACCAAAAAATTGCCAGGAAAATTGCAGTGATAACTCCTATTAAATTTATTATTCCTCTAATAATTCCGCGACGTATCCCAATAATCATATTCAATAAAATTATTATCATTATCGATACATCTATCCAATTTATAGCAGCCATAAATATTTCCTTCTAACTAGTCGTAAGTAGCAACACGGCGTGCCGTGTTGAAGTTCTTCGTTTATAGTTTTTCGTTTTTAGATAAAGATAATCACCGGTAGGTTATCCGTTTTTTTTAGGCGTATGCAATACACCCCTAACTTTTCATAACTTTTCATAACTTTGAATCTAAAATAATTATATATTTGTAGGTTATGTGACTCGGTATTAATTCTTTAACCAGTTAACTGGTAAACTGGATAACCGGCTAAATGTACTTATACTATTATACTACACACTATCTTACTCTCTAATTTTGGCAGAAAATTTAGTAATTAATTGCTCTCTAATTTTTTTATATATATTTTCCACTTCTTGATCGGTCAAAGTACGGTCTTCGGCTTGAAAAACCACAGAGTAAGCTAAGCTTTTATACCCATCGCCAATTTGCTTTCCTTTAAATATATCAAACAAAGTTACTTTTTTAATTAATTTTTCATCTATCAATTTTATGTCTTTAATAATATCAGCAGAAAGTATTTCTTCTTTTACTATCAAAGCTAAATCTCTCTGAACAGAAGGATATTTTGGTAAAACACAATATTTGATATCTGAGGGAACGTTAGGTAATAATTTTTCAAAATCAATCTCAAACAAATTCACTTTCCCCGGGATACGATAATTCCCACTTCTTCTCCTCTTATAATAATTTTACCATTTCGTAGAGGATGAAAAGCAGGATGATTCCCTTGAACCACTTCCCAATTTTCCACTTTTAAGCCCTGGAAAACTGTCTGGATTATACCCTTAACATCAAAAATATCTAAAGAAAGTGATTTTTCCCAAACATCTCCCCGACCGGTCTTATTTATTGCTCCGGCTATTATTAATTTCTCATTAGGTAAGGAACTTGGCTTATCGGGATAAGGTAAGTATATTTTACCTACTTCAAATATTTTAACTAGCTCTACTTGCCGATTGGTATTCCATTTAATAATTTCCAATAAACTTGAAATTAAAGAAGTCCGCATTAAAGAATGGTCTCTAGTCAGAGGGTCTTTAATTTTTATAGCATTCCTTAATTTATGCCCTTCGGGTATTCTTATTTTACCAAATGTCTCAGGAGAAATAAAACTATAAGTTATTACTTCATTCAAACCACAACCGACCAATATTTCCCTTATCTGATCAATTACTCTGAGTCGGAAATTTTTTCCCTCCTGGGTAATGGTAGTGTTAAAGAGAGTAGGTTTTATCTTATCATAACCATAAATACGAGCAATTTCCTCAATTATATCTATTTCTCTTTCTACGTCTCCTCTAAAAGAAGGAGGAATTACTTCAATATATTCTCCCTTATCTTCTACCACTATAAATTCCAATTTATCCAAAATATTAATAATTTTATTTTTCGTTTTAGATTCATCTTCATCTAAAAGCTGTCCCAGTATTTTATTTACTCTTTTTATCCTTAAATTTATCTTGTTAGGTTGATATAATTTTTTATTTGTGTCGATTTTCCCCGAGCTAATTTTGCCCATAGCAATCTTATTTATTAAATCAGCAGCTCGATCCAGGGCGTATATTTGCACTTCTTTATCTATCCCCTTTTCAAATCTGCTCGAAGCCTCCGTTCTTAAGCCAAATTTCGCAGTACTTCTTCGATTATTTATTGAATTAAAATAGGCCGATTCTAAAAATACATTTTTGGTGTTCTGGTCAATTTCAGAATGCTTTCCTCCCATTATTCCGGCAAGAGCTATAGGTTCTTCTGTGTCAGCAATAACTAAACTATTAGCAGGCAACTGTCTTTCTACATCATCTAAAGTGCAGATGGTTTCACCTGGTCTGCTTCTTCGAACTATAATGGTCTTCCCCTTAACTAAATCAAGATCAAAGGCATGAAGCGGCTGTCCTGTTTCCATCATTACAAAATTGGTAATATCTACTATGTTATTTATTGGTCTTGCCCCTAACAATCTTAACTTCCATTTTAACCATAAGGGCGATTCTTCTATCTTAATATCTTTTATCACTCTTCCGGTATAACGAGGACATAAATCTTCTGCCTTAATTTTTACAGCAATATCTTTTTCGATTTTTTCGTTCTCTTCTTTTATCTCTATTCCGGGAATTCTAAGCTTATTATTAGTAATTGCACCTACTTCTCTGGCTATTCCTATTATGCTCATTAAATCAGGACGATTAGAATGTATTTCAAAATCAAATATGGTGTCATCAAGTTTTATTATTTCCCTTATATCTCCCCCCAAAACAGCATCTTCTTCTAAAATTAATATCCCAGGAGATTTTCCTGGTTCAATTCCTAATTCAGAAGCTGAACAGAGCATTCCTGAAGACAAAACTCCCCTAAATTTCTTACTTTTAATAATTCCTGTTTGGGGTAATTTTGCTCCATCCAATGCAATTGCCACTTTGTCAGAAACCTTCATATTTTTTGCCCCACAAATTATTTGAAGTGTTTCCTCTTTTATATCTACCTGACAAACAGATAATTTTTTATTTTCGGGATGTTGATCTATAGCAGTTATCATGCCCACTACTACTTTTTCTATCTCGGTAGATATGTTTTCCATTCTCTCCAAAATTACGCCGTTTATAGTTAATCTCTGAGCAAGCTCTTCAGCCGACATATCCATATCAACATATTCTTTTAATAAATTATAAGAAACCTGCATTCTTTCTCCCTCCCTGTTTCTATCGTATTGCGTATCGCGCTTATTTTAAAGTATATAGTATACAGCATTCAGCGTGAAAATAGTTAGCTGGTTGGCCAGTTTACCAGTTACCCGATTAAAGAATTAATACCAAGTCATGCAACCGTAATTAACGTGCTGCTACTATATACTAACGACTAACGACTATTCACTAACGACTAATTCAAAATTGTTTTAAAAATCTTAAATCATTTTCAAAAAATAAACGAATATCATTTATACCATATTTCAACATAGCAATTCTTTCAGCTCCCATTCCAAAGGCAAAACCTGAATATTTTTCCGGATCATAATTAACCATCTCTAAAACTTTTGGATGTACTACTCCCGCTCCCATAATCTCTAACCAGCCGATATAACCACAAGATTTACATCCTTTACCTCCACATAATAAACAAGACACATCCACTTCAGCCCCAGGTTCAACGAATGGAAAATATCCCGGCCTAAATCTTACTTTCCTATCTTTACCAAACATTCTATGTACAAAAACTGTTAAAACTCCTTTTAAATCAGCAAAAGTAATATCTTTATCTACTGCCAGACCTTCTATCTGATGAAACATGGGGGAATGAGTACTATCAGTAGCATCGCGTCTATAACATTTTCCCGTAGCAATTATTCTAACCGGTGGTTTCTGACTTTCCATCGTACGAATTTGTACAGGAGAAGTCTGTGGACGGAGAAGAATATCTTTAGTAATATAAAAAGAATCCTGGTCATCTCTGGCGGGATGGTCTTTAGGAATATTAAGTGCTTCAAAATTATAATAATCTAATTCTACTTCCGGGCCCTCTTCTATCTTAAACCCTAAGCCTAAAAATATTTCTTCAATCTCTTTTAAAACCAAATTAATGGGATGAACAGTTCCTCTATCTAATTTTCTCCCCGGAAGAGTAAGGTCGATACCTTCTCCCTGTAATCTTTTTTCTTTCTCCAGCTTTTCAATTTCTATCTCTTTTGTTTTGAGCAGCTCTTCAATCTCTCTTTTGGTTTGGTTCAATAATTGCCCGGCTTTTGGCCTTTCTTCCGGAGAAAAACTTCCCAACTTTCTCAACAGGAGAGTCACTATCCCCTTTCTACCTAAATATTCTACTCTTAATTTCTCGATATCTTTTAAATCACTAGCAGTGTTTAATTTAAAAACAATTCCCTTTTTAATCTCTTTTATTTTATTTTCCAATAGTATCCCCTCCTCATCATTAATAGTCCTGATAAAATAAAAAAAGGTTTACAATTTTCTTCGCCTTGTAAAGGGACGAAAATTATAGACCTTTTCCGCGGTACCACCCTTTTTGACCTGCTTTTTATTAAGCAAATCCGTACTCTTACTCCTTATAACAGTGGAGTGCTGGCAAAACTTACTTTTATAATTTCAGCCTGCAGTTCTAAAGTGAATTTCGATTATTATCTAACCAGACTAAATATCAAGTTAGTTATAATCTACTTATCTTTATTATAACTTTTTACAAAAGATATTTTATAGACATTAATGTACGTAAAAATAAATTTAATTTAAGCCTTCTTTAGCTACTTTCACTACACTAATAAATGCTTCGTGATTGCTTACTGCTAATTCAGCTAACATTTTCCGATTGATTTCTACCCCTGCAACTTTTAAACCTCTTATAAATTTATTATAAGATATTCCTTCGTTTCTGGCAGCAATACCAATTCTGGTTATCCACAAACTTCTAAAATCTCTTTTTTTCGCTCTTCTGTCTCTATAGGCATAAGAAAGTGCCTTCATCATAGCTTCATGAGCAGTACGATAAAGTTTGCTTTTTGCCCCCCAATATCCTTTAGTTAATTTTAATACTTTTTTTCTTCTTCTTCTTGAGGCAACGCTATTTGTCGCTCTTGACATACCATTCACTCCTTATCTTTTTATATCCGAATTATTCTTTGTTTATTGTTCTTATATTTAATATTGTATTGTTCTGATAATACTTCAAAGTTTTTAGAAAATATTAAGAATAAGGTAACAATACTTTAACCTTTTTTACCTCAGCACTGCTAACCATAGTATCTTTTCTTAGATTTCTCTTACGTTTTGCAGTCTTTTTAGTCAAAATATGACTTTTATAAGCCTTTGATCTTATTATCTTACCTGAACTACTTACTTTAAATCTTTTCGCTGAACTCTTATGTGTCTTCATTTTAGGCATATGTGTCTAACCTCTTTCCTGGTAATGTTTTATATTATTTAGGCAATAAAACTAAAATCATATTCCGTCCTTCTAACTTTGGTTCCTTTACAACCTTGGCAATTTCTTCGGTATGTTTAGTTACGCGCTCCAATAATTCCCTTCCTAAATCTAAATATCTCATTTCTCGCCCTCTAAACATTATAGTAACTTTTACCTGATTACCTTCTTCTAAAAATTTAGATAGATTTTTTACTTTAAAATTATAATCATGTTCTCCAATATTAGGGCGCATCTTTATTTCTTTCATTCCGCCGCTTTTCTGTTTCTTCTTCCCGCTCCTATTTTTTTTATCCAGTAGGTATTTATATTTCCCATAATCGATAATTCTACAAACCGGAGGATTAGCATCTGGTGCAACTTCAACTAAGTCAAGATTACTCTTTTCGGCAAGCTCAAGACCCTCCTTTTTACTTACTACCCCTACCTGTTTACCTTCAAAATCTATAAGCCTAATCTTCTCTGCTCTGATTTTTTTATTTATTCTTAACTTTAATGTTGACTTAATTCCTATTTTCCTCCTTTACACGCTTAAAGATGAGCAACACATCAATTTCTATGCAATTTAAATTAGTTTTTTGGCTCAACTTTGAAAGATAATTTTACTAATTTTAATAGAAAAAAATATAGTTCCTACCCTTCTTTAAAACATATATAATTCTTCATTATTTTTAAAAAAACTATAACATATTCTTTATTTATAGTCAATACATTAATCAGTATCGAGTATATAGTATCGCGTAAAGAAAAAAAGAAATGTATCAAACTACCTATCTAACTAATTATACAATCGCTTATTAAAATTATATTTACTAACTACTCTTAAAATAAAGTTTTTTCTTCGACTTCTTTTAAAACATCTTCAATAAACTTGGTTAATTTTATCTTCCCCAAGTCTCCTTTTCCCCTCTTTCTTACCGAAGCAAAGCCCTCTTCTACTTCTTTATCTCCAAATATCAACATATAAGGTATCTTTTCCATCTCAGCTTTTCTTATCTTAGCCCCAATTTTATCATTAATCTCATCTAATTCTGCCCTTATATTATACTTGCTTAGCTCTTTCAATAAATTTTTGCCATACTCAACATGCCTGTCAGCAATAGGCAGCAATCTTACTTGAACAGGGGCTAACCATAAAGGAAATACTCCGGCATAATTTTCGATAAGTATCCCGATAAATCTCTCTATGCTTCCCAGAACAGTTCGATGCAACATAACTGGTCTTTCCTTGTTCCCTTCTTTATTAATATAATAAAGTTCGAATTTTTCCGGCATAATAAAATCTAACTGGATAGTACCGCACTGCCAGCTTCTGCCTATGCAATCCTGTAAATGAAAATCTATTTTGGGACCGTAAAATGCCCCATCGCCCTCATTTACAATATAATCTATCTTTTTGTCTTTTAAGGCTTCTTCCAGACTGCTGGTAGCCTTTTCCCATATTTCATCAGAACCCATGGCATTTTCCGGTTTAGTGCTTAATTCCACACGATAGGAAAAACCAAAGGTCTTATATATTCTATCAGTTAAATCGATTACTCCTTTTATCTCATCTTTAATCTGCTCAGGAGTCATAAATATATGAGCATCATCCTGGGTAAAACACCTTACCCTGAAGAGTCCGTGAAGCACTCCAGATAATTCATGTCTGTGTACTAACCCTAATTCCCCCATTCTTAGCGGTAAATCTCTATAACTGTGAAGGGTAGTTTTGTAAATTAAAATTCCTCCGGGACAATTCATCGGTTTAATAGCATAATCTTCCTCATCTATCCTGGTAAAATACATATTTTCCTTATAATGATCCCAATGTCCGGATTTCACCCATAATGATTTATTTAAGATAATCGGGGTTTTGACTTCTGTATAACCACTCTTATAATGTTCATTTTTCCAGTAATCCTCCAGGATATTTCTTAACACCATTCCTTTGGGATGAAAGAAAGGAAAACCGACTCCCTCATCATGAAAGCTGAATAAATCTAAATCTTTTCCTAATTTCCGATGGTCTCTCCTTCTTGCTTCTTCAATTAATTTTAAATAATTATCCAGTTCGGATTTTTTATCGAACGAGGTTCCGTAAATACGCTGCAGCATCTTATTTTTTTCATTTCCCCTCCAATATGCACCGGCAATACTTAAAAGTTTAAAAGCTTTTAACTTCCCGGTAGAAGGAATATGAGGCCCTCTACACAAATCAATAAAATCGCCCTGCTGATATAAGGTAACCATATCATCTTCTATATCTTTAAGGAGTTCTACTTTGTAATCTTCTTTTTGTTCTTTAAATAATTTTTTAGCCTCTTTTTTGCTTATCTCTATCCTTTTTAGAGGGAGATTTCTATCGACTACCTCTTTCATCTTTTTCTCAATAAGTACTATATCCTCCGGAGTAAAGGAACGGTCTAAATCAAAATCATAATAAAAACCATCTTTAATGGCAGGGCCAATGGCTAATTTTGCCTGGGGAAATAATTCCTTCACCGCCTGAGCCATAACATGGGAGCTACTATGATGATAAATTTCTTTGCCTTTAGGTGAAGAAAAGGTTATAATCTCAACCCGGTCATTATCCTCAAGAACATAATTTAAATCCTTCTCCGCTCCGTTTACTATGCCGGCAATTGCCTCTTTGCCCAATTTTTGACTTATTTTTACAGCAGCATCATGTAAAGTAGCGCCTTTGTTCAATTTTACTTCCGAACCGTCTAACAAAACAATTTTAATCTCTGACATAATATTTACCTCCTTACAATTAAATAAAAAAACTTCTTGTCCTGAATCATAAAAGGACGAGAAGTTTAATTTAATAATCTCGCGGTTCCACCTTTTTTAGTTAAAGTTAATATCTAAGATTAACTTAAACCCGCTTAAAAATATTTTATCGGATATAACCCGCCTAATCCTACTCATCTTTTCAGAATTTCAAATTAGGAATTAATGTAGAAAGGGTATTCGATTAAACTTTTATGTAGATAATTACACCTTTAATAATACCTACTCTCTTTAGAAAAGGTTAGCCTACTGTTTTCTACGCAATCTTATTTCATTTTTAAATTTTAAATGGTGGGCGGTACTGGATTCGAACCAGTGACTTCTTGCGCGTCGAGCAAGCATTCTACCACTGAATTAACCGCCCATTTTCTTTAGACTTCTAATCGTCACTCAAAATTAAATGGAGGCGGCACTCGGATTCGAACCGAGGATGAAGGATTTGCAGTCCTCTGCCTTACCACTTGGCGATGCCGCCATATTTAATTTTTATATAAATGGAGCGGAAAACGGGATTTGAACCCGCGACCCTCGCCTTGGCAAGGCGATGCTCTACCACTGAGCTATTTCCGCAAAAACCTGGTGCCGAGACCCAGAATCGAACTGGGCACACGTGGATTTTCAGTCCACTGCTCTACCAACTGAGCTATCTCGGCATTTAAATCGCCTTACATAATCATATTATTAAAAAAGATGGCGGGGTCGACGAGACTTGAACTCGCGATCTCCTGCGTGACAGGCAGGCGTGTTAAACCAACTGCACTACGACCCCACTATAATTTTATTAAAAAATGGTAGGCGGAACAGGGCTTGAACCTGTGACCCCTGGCTTGTAAAACCAGTGCTCTCCCAACTGAGCTACCCGCCCACTTATCTCTTTTTTACTATGCAAGTGATATTATAACATCTCTCTTTTTCTTTGTCTATAACAATTTTAGCATAATATTTCTAAATTTTGCAAATTTTAGTTTAACTAAAAAGTTAAAAACTTCTTTCGCATTTGTTTGGCGTAGGGGTCGGATTTATCCGAACCGTATTTTTTACGGGCTCGATAAATCGACATAGTCATAATTCTATAAAAACTTTAAATTTTATGTATTTCACCTAAAACAAACATTTCGCCTACTGGTTTCGGTGTAAGAAAAGTTCAGCGAATCTGAATTTATGCCTAGCTAAGCATAGTCTTTTACACCGAGTTAGACGAAGGTTAACTTTTTTCGAATATTATTTCAACAGCTTTTCTGTCAAAACCATCAAAATAACACTTTGTATTATCCCATTTTACAAAAGAGTATCTATCTTTAAACTCTTGTATCTCGTTGTTATTTCTTCGATAATCTACCACTCAAAGTTTATTTCGTTCTCAGTAATAGATGAACAATTAATTTTATTATAGTATTCCAAGAATCTTTCAATATCTCTTTTTAAGATATTTTTATAAAGAATAGTCTTTTTTGCTTCTTTTAAGATCAATTCAAAAAATTCATCACCCAAAGGCATTCCAGCAGGTTTGGAAAAACCTGCACCAAGAATAAATATACTATACATCTCCTTATCTCCATTAATTGGTTAGCTTTCGTCTAACGTTTCCAGCATGAAAGAAGTTTTTACAAAGCTAAAATTTGGGTGAGTGATAGCGAAAATTTTATGCTGTATTAGGCGACAGTTTTGCTTGATATCATTTCTCCAGTATTTTTCAATTATTGGAAGACTCCTTTTTAAATACTCTTTTTAGACCGTCCACGAGATCTCTTTACAATACTCGGTGAAGTTGCAGTTAATTTATTCTTTAATCTAAAATAGAACGAAACTATTTTCTCGAGATAGTCATCGGCAGTACCACTTTTATCATTGTAAGCTATAGTCTCTTTTCCAATCATAAGCGCTGCATAGGCAAGTTGTGTTTGTTCGGTACCTTTGAGCACCTCTCGCTTGTAATCCTCATTAAGTTCATTAATTTCAATAACTCTCGAAACATATCTACTATGTTTAGCCGGACCATCCTCGAAAGATACTTCTTTATAGTTAATTCCACGGCCTTCTTTTGCTTTTCCAATAATAGGTTCTCTTGTTTGCACAGCTTCAGTAACCCGAATATGGGCTTCTGCCTTTAATTTTCCAGTTATTGCAGTTAATATGGCTGGAACGGTAGTTTTTGATTTACCCTTAAAGGAAACATAAGTAGTAACAACCCCATCCTTGTCAGCTTCAGATGCCTTAAGAAATAAACTCTGTGTTATTAATTCAACTGAAGAAGAATTACTAACACTAACTTTTACCATGCTATTATTTGGAACTACTTTAGATACCAAAGCTTTTAGAGAAAGAGTCCCAGTTTTTCCTTGTTCAATCCTAATCGAAGAAGGCATAAAATCAAACCCATTAGGTGGAAACCTCGGTTCACCAGGTTTTCGTCCCAATCCTTCTAATAACTCTAAATCTTTGAACTCCTCAATATTTAAGATATCTCTAGCTAATTCAACAGCTTTCCTCTGAATCTCAGTCAATTTCTTCTCCTCTTCTTCTTGTTTAAGTTCCTCAACTTTTGCTTCGATTGATGAACGGATCTTATCGAGTTCACTAAGTAAACTTATCCAATCATCATTCTCCTCAAATCCTGTCCTGGAAGGGAGAGGTTTCAAAAAATCAGCGTCTATAAATCCTTTTACATCTCCACTTGCATAAATGCTTTCTTCTAATCCGTAAGCATCCAAAGTCTTGATGTCATCAACAATTGTGACACCCATATGCCGAATCTTAACTATTCCCTTTCCAGATGGATCAAAATATAATTCCAGGGATAATCTTTTGTTTCTATCTCTTGGGAGAGGCCAGTCCTTGTAACTTTCGCCTACTTTGGGAAGATCTATCTTTAGTGGACTTACCGTATAGGTAGTCCTTTTGGAGTTAATTATAATCTCTAGTGAACCATCTTTAAGGAATGAGTTAAACTTTTCAGCAAATAGTCTTTTAAGTTTTGTTGGAGAGAGGGGTCCTCTTGGTTTCGTAGGATCAAATCGTAATCCAGAAATAATAACTCTAATTCCTGGTTCTCGCAGACTTTCTCTTTTCCTTGCAGTCTCAAATTCTGCATCATCAGAACCTTCTTTAAGCATAACCTTTATAGTTTCGTATCCCTTATCTTTCTTAGAAAAAAAGGTACATTTTTTACCAATCTGAAAAAAGCAAAACATTCCAATTCCAAGTTGACCTATCTGTTTAAAGTCAAAGCTCTTTTTTGCTGAGTCAGCTACTCGCTGAAGAACGCTTTCAAATTGCTCTCTAGACATTCCATAGGGATACTCAATTATTACCCTATCCTTTTCCAGAGTAAAAGTTACTCGACAAACTGAGACTGTCTTACCAAGATTATTTGCTTTAAGGTGTTCATCTATGGCATTGCTCACATGCTCCTTTATAGCATCGGAAGGATTTCGATACAAACTACCCAACCATCTGAGAGCATTTGCTGTATGTATCTTAATCGGAACTTTTTTCATTTTTCTCCTCCCTTCTTTTTAAAAAAATTGAATCTGTTAGTAGTTAAGGTAACCCATCTTTTAAATTTCTTCTCATCACCCAGCATGGTAAGAAGGCTCGAGATGTATCCAATATCGGCAAGGTCTAATTCTTCTCGAAAGATGCCACGGGCTTCTTTTGGACTATCTCTAAACCATCTAAGTTCATCTTCTAAAAGCAAAAGAAGGTATTTTATCTTTTTAGTCTTTCGCTGTGCTTCCTGATGCATGGAATCTAAAACTGGAATCTCAAAACCAACAATTTTTGCAATCTTTTCTATCACAAGTTTTGGAGGCATCTCTTTATTTTGGAGATAGTTAGTGAAATTCTGCACATCCCAGCCAATCTCATCCGCCAAATCCCTAATTGTAGAATAGCGATGTTGAGTTTTCCACCATCCCAAAATTTTAATCCAGAGTTCTTTCCAGTATATATCAGTTTCTTTCCAGGATTCGAGAAACTTTTCCATTTTCTCAATATATGTTAGAGATGGATTTTTTCTGCCTTTGCCTTTTTGAAACCATTTTCTAAAAGTCTCATAATTAATACTTAGCTTTTGTGCCATTTCTTTTTTAGAAAGATTGCACTTTCGAGAAAAATTATCTATCTCCATTAATAATTGTTCAACAGGCTTCTTGTTCATTTTAGTCCATCTTCCTTTCGTTCATTATATTTTAAGAATAACTCACCAAGCAAAACTTTGCCTAACGGTTTGGATATGCCTTTGTGATCAGGCTTCACAACTTCACAAAAATATAAAAAAGAATGGCTTCATGATAAAATAGAGTATAGAAATTTATAAAATGTGAAGTTGTGAAGCCTGACCCCGATGTTCTTTTCTACCTTCCCGAAGTTTTAACCACCCGCTTGGACTATGAAAAAAGGCATTCCTCTTTTAACTTACAATCTTTACAATCTCTCTGTCTGTAAGCATATTTCCTAAAAAGAAAGATTATTTCCTCTTGCTATTAGTAGAGGAGATAAATTCAGTAATAGTAGAATGGTCAGGGGTACTCCATTATGAGGCTTTTCCGAAAGTCTCGTTAGGCGACATAGCAAATAACTTTTTATCCTAAGTTTTAGTCTGATTTCATCGCCTTGATAGCCATTTCCGCCGCATTAGTAAGTTGGTAAGCGATTGGTGAAGCAGTCAACGCCGGATGCGTCCCCATGGGGAAGGTAGCAATATTATCAATGGTCATTTTCTCATGAATACAAGCGCTGATGGCATTTATCAGCTCTCCACTGCACTTAGCACCCATAACTTGCCCCCCGAGAATTATACCGGTGCCTCTCTCAAAAATCAGCTTAACTTTTAAATTAGCCATTTCTGGCATGCCACCAGGATGGCGGTTTGGCCCCTCCGATTCCCCAACAACAACATTATAGCCTTTCTGCCTGGCTTCTCTCTCTGAAAGTCCGGCGAGAGCAAAAGCCGTATCACCCAAGACGGTGGAAAAAACACCTATCACGCCCTCATTAATTCGTCGCGTCCCGAACAAGTTGGCCCCTGCTATCCGTGCTTCCCTGGTCGCTGTCGAAGCAAGCTTTAGGCCAGATGGTTTGCCATCGAAAAAAGACACCTTTTCAGTGCAATCACCGCAAGCGAAGATGTTCTCGTCGCTAGTATGCATATAACGGTTAACTTGAATGCCTTTTGTCGGACCTAATTCCAGACCTGCTTTTTCGGCAAGCTTTGTGTTCGCGGCACAACCAATACCGAGAATCACAATATCCGCCTCTATTTCTCTTCCGCTAGCAAGTTTTACTCCTTTCACCGCACTATCCCCAATGAAGGACTCAACTTTCTCGGGCTCCAAAATATTAATTCCATACTTCTTCTCTATACCTTCCGCAACGACACAGAGGTCCTCATCGAATGTTAACATCAGGCAATGTGAGAGCATCTCTACTATTGTAATTTTAATGTGCCGATTTTTCCGACATTCATCGGCAAATTCTGCACCGATAAAACCACCTCCCACAATCACGAGATTCGAAGATCTATTCAACTGTTCAAGCATCTGTTGAAGATGAGATACATCTTTCCTTACCACAAAGATATTCTTCATATCCACACCAGGGATTGGAGGTATAATCGGTATTGAACCGATTGCAAGCACGAGTTTTTCATAACCGATCTTTTCCCCATTTGCCGTGGTAACAAAATGGTCGATGCGTCCAATATCGGTAACCTCGTCAATTACAAGTTCGATGCCATTTTTTTTGAGAACGGCATCGGGTACCAGATTTTTATCTGGACTTCCCAGAGTTCCAAAGATGTACGGTATCCCACAAGGAATGAGTACCTGTTTCTCTTTCCTAATTAACAAAATGCTCTTTTCAGGATAGTGTCTCCGGCAAGTTATTGCCGCCGTTATTCCCGCAGCGCTTCCACCAGTAACAATTACAT
>Ga0315539_1001124_pt1 | contig 19868 bp, 14 predicted proteins | sample SalMarSW160150MG_FD_203097 | JGI IMG/M metagenome (GOLD analysis project Ga0315539, IMG submission 203097) | Salt marsh sediment microbial communities from the Plum Island Ecosystem LTER, Massachusetts, United States - Salt Marsh Sediment SW1601-150 ... | reverse complement strand
CGGTGCTGTCTCGAATCTCGCCGATTAATATAATATTGGGAGCCTGCCTGAGCATTGCTCGCAGAATCCTGTCAAATGACAACCCGATTTCTTCTTTAACCTGACACTGATTCATCCCGTCGAAGTTATATTCCACAGGGTCTTCAGCGGTTACGATCTTCTTATCTGGTTTGTTAAGTTCCTGCAACGCTGCATACAAGGTAGTGGTTTTACCGCTACCAGTCGGACCTGTAACTAAGAAGATGCCGTTCGGTCTTCTAATTATCTTCTGAAACAGCTCATAGTTATCCTGTTCAAAGCCCAGTGATTCGATACCGATATTGACAGCGTCTCTGCGTAAGATTCGCAGCACCACACTTGCTCCGTGGCTGCCGGGCAAAGATGAAACACGAAAATCGATATCCTGTCCTGCGATTACACGTTTAATACGACCGTCCTGGGGCAGTCTTTTCTCAGCGATATCCATGCCGGACAGAATTTTTAGCCGCGCAATCAACGGTGCCTGCATATTCTTGGGAATATTGTCCTTTACCAGACAAACTCCATCTACACGGTATCTCACGCGTACCCTGTCAGCCATCGGCTCAACATGTATGTCGCTGGCTCGCATATGATAGGCATTATCTATTATAAGGTTTACCAGTCTGATAATGGGACCCTCATCGTCATCGGCTCCACCTTGGCCCTGGTAAGCTTCAGTTTCTAATTGGCTACCCACTTCAGCAAGTTCTGCGGCAGTTGCATCGATGCTATGTCTTAGCCTATCGTCTTCTACATTTGTTGTTGTCTCGAAAAGTTCCTGAATGGAGGAGCGAATTCTGGAGGGGTTCGCCAGATAGCATTCCAATTCTACGTTCGAGCGGAGCCGAATTGTATCCAACATATCCAGGTCTGAGGGGTCGCTGATAATCAATCTTAATTTTCCGTTATTCATGTTTAGTGGCAGGACGTTATGCCTTTTGATGAGGTCTTCTGGAATAAGCTTGGTCGCATCGGATGGAATGGAGATTTGATCTAAGTTGACGTACTTTAAGCCGAATTGCTTGGCAATCGCCTTAGTCAGCGTTTCTTCATCTATCAGGCCCTCTTGCAACAGTACTTCGCCGAGTCGCTTACCGTTAGTTTTTGAGGCCTTTATAGCATTGATAAGGGCCTCTTTTTTTACCAGGCCGGCTCTATAAAGTATTTCGCCTAAATGTTTACGCTTCTTAGCCATTTTCCACTCGTGTTTTGCTGATTACCCTGAATTGTATTATACCATTGGCAATAAATTTAGTCAAACCTACAATTTTAATAGGACCATATTTAGCGCAATTTGTGTAGTTATGAGTCGTATAGAATTTCTATCTTTGGATGGGAAGATAAAGCGTTTAGTTTCACATCCGCTACTCATGTCCACACTAATATATATCAGGCCGACGGGTTTTTGTTCGCTTGCGCCGGTTGGACCGGCTATGCCGGTTATGCCGATAGCAAAGTCTGTGCCGGCTTTGTTTCTGGCCTGTTGAGCCATAGCCTCCGCCACCTGCTCACTAACAGCACCATATTTCTCTATCAGATCAGGCGGTATGCCAAGCTCGTTGGTTTTAGCGCTGTTGCTGTAGGTAACCCAGCCGTACGTGAAATATCTGCTTGCACCCGGGATGTCGGTCAGCAGTTTGGCTAAGGTGCCGCCTGTGCAGGATTCGGCTGTAGCGATTGTTTTATTCTGTTGTGCCAATTTTTCGCCAACGACCTCAGCCAAACTCTGCTCGCCCGTTCCATAAACAATTTCTCCCAATAGACTACGAAGTAGCTTTTCATCTTTATCAGCCATTTGCTCGGCTTTATTTTTATCTTCTGCTGTTGCTATAATTGTCAGGGTGATCACGCCGTGCTCCGCTGTGCAGTTGATTAGCGGATTTCTGCCACGCTGCATTAGCTCGTCGAGCAGTTCGGCGATGTTTGATTCGCCTGTACCGAAGCACTTCAGTTTCCGTATGATTACAGCTTGATCGCCTGCAAATTTTTGCAGCACCGGCAGAACAGATTCTTCAAACATCCGCTTCATTTCCAACGGCACGCCAGGCAAAGCAAAAAATAGTTTGCTCTTAGATTCAGCCATAATCCCCGGAGCCGTGCCCAGATTATTATCGAGCGCTTTGGCACCTGCTGGTATGTATGCCTGGATTTTATTTTTCGCAGGCATCTTTAGATTCCGATTGGCGAAGCGTCTTTGAATCTTGTCTAAAAGTTTTTTCTGCAATTGCAAATCAGTACCGAGGAATTTGGCAAAAGCCTGTCGGGTCAGGTCATCATCGGTCGGCCCCAGCCCTCCGGTTGCTATTATAATATCAGCGTCACTGCTTGCTAAACTCAACGCATGGACGATTGAATCTATCTCATCGCCGATGGTATAGGCGCTGATAACAGGTATGCCGATTGAAAGCAGTCTTTCGCTTAGATATGAAGCATTAGTGCTTATAGTCTGGCCGCTAAGAAGCTCATTACCGATACTGACAATACTTGCTTTGCCGTAAGGCATCTTGACGATTTTCATAAGAGTGGATTTTAATCTGAGCTTCAACCGCAATGATGTGCATCAGACCCTACGTTCTGCTATTTTACTGGTGGTATCCCAAGGTCCTTGCATATTTTTCTTGCCAGGATATCTCTTATCTCATTATGCCTGGGAATTGCCGATCTTTTATTTAATGCTGGATTATGCCACCAGGAATGACGTCCCCCTTCTCTAATGAACTTGCAACCTTGCGAGCCCAGATACCTGAGCAATTCTTTCCTTTTCATATAGCAATTTGCTCTTCCTGAAAGTCTGCTCCGACAGCGGATATTGCATCCTGCCGATTAAATTCTAAAGCCTCCTTTAATGTTACTTTTAGGCTTTTTAGCAGCTCCTTACGCGTACGTTCCTGGCAGTTAACGCCAGGCACTTCTTCAATCCACCCGATCCACCAATCACCGTCTTTTTTAGTTATTGCGGTATATACGCTCATACTTTTACCTTCCGGTTTTTTCTTGTGGTGAGCTTGTCGAATCCAAAGGTCCGTTCCAACACCTGATATTACTCATTTAATAGACTCTATCCTCAGTTAGTAGTTTAAGATAATAGACGTCTTCAGTCAAGGAATACTTACGAAGAAAACGCGTATAGGAAAAGACCGAGCAGGTTCGATAGTGTATGAGAATATCAGGAGACCAGGCTCCGCCCCCGCGAAAGCGGGGGATGCAGGATATCCCGTCCTCCGTAGCATTGCGGAGGGTGGACAGGTATCAGGATGTCATCCATGTAGGGTGCGATATTTCGCACCACCTTGGTTTATGATCTTCCCGGCAGTGGCGGATAAATCACGCCAAACCCGCCAGACAAACGCCGGGTAAACTCCGGCGGATAAACCGCGTCCAATTCAATGCATAACGGCAAAGCTCAGCGGCGCGGTTTACTGCGTCCGCTGGAGCGCCTTGTTGGATGCTGACTTAATTTTTCGGTTCCATACTTGGCAAACCAAGTTAAAAAAGATTCAATATCTCTAGCCAACCTCCTCGGCGAAAATTCAATTGCCTTCCCCTTCTCTAACAATTTTGTTTGATTCTTAGTTGCAGGGATTATCGTTACCATTTCTAGATCACAGTTACTTTCACCCCAACCCAAAAACGACATATGCCGTCCTGACGAATGCATTAGAATCTTATCTCGTAGGACTTTCAACGGAATCTCAAACCACTCGGTATTCTGAGTAATGTATTTAATATATTCACTATAATTTGAATCGAGTGAATTAGGATTCTTAATAAGAAACTTTTTGTGTTTATTAAAAGACGTAAAGGAAGGCAAATTGCTTCCATTAAGAAACCTTCGTGATAAAGCGATCACCCTATCAAGAAGTATGTATGAATAAGTAATCAGGTTTTGATAATCAAGTTCAGTATATGGACCAAGCTCGTTGTGTTTTTCCGCTAGTTGCTTTTGCCGGTCAGAATATTTCTCATTTCTAGGATGGTAACGTAGTTCTGCATCTGCCCTTCGTGCCAGTGACATATGAGTAAGAATCCTACGTAAGCATAAGCTATACCATGAATAGGCTTGGAGGTATCTACCAACATCTCCTTTTGTAAATTCTGAATCTGGGTCGTCAATTACATGAATTAGCGCTTTCAAAGGTTCGTCCGCGAACCGTTTTGCTTCCTTCCGTGCATTAAGTGAATCGCAGACTGCTTTGTGACCTACAACAATATCAGGATTTGATCTAATTATATCCAGAAGATCCATATTTTTTGCATCCCACATAATAACATACAACACGATTCAGTCCGTGAGATAGGCAAAGCTGGCCACCGTGACATAAGAAAAGCAATATCTCATGTGGTAAACATATCGCGGGTATCTATGGCACAGGTTAAACTGATTTTATGCTACCATTATACAAGTTCCTGTTGCAAAGCAAGGCCCGTTCTATATCACCGAACGAGTCAATGCAATCGTTGTGCTTTACTATGTCGGGATAGTTACAGACCCTTTGCAATACCGTCACCATAGTCCTTATCGGCTCTACGGAAGTGTTCTACCATTTTCTTCTGGATATCCTTCGGGGCTTTACTGAGTGAGCGTACAATATTCTGAATCAGTCTTTGCTGTTCGTCAGTAGGCAGCAAACGATAAAGGTTGCCCGGTTGGATGTAATCATCATCCACTCCCCGTTTTTGCTCATACCAATCAGCGTCACCGCGGATTTTCAGGGGAGGCTCTTTATAGGCAGGGTCTGCTTTAGGGCCACCGAAGCTGTTAGGTTCGTAATTCGGTGAAGAACCGCTGTTATCGTCGAACCTCATTTTGCCGTCGCGTTGATAATTATTTACTTTTGTCGCATGTGGACAGTTGATTGGCAGGCGCTCAAAGTTAACGCCTATGCGATACCGTTGAGCATCCGCATAAGAGAAGATGCGAGCCTGGAGCATTTTACAAGGTGAGAAAGATATGCCGGGAGGAGCATTTGCCGGAGAGAAAGCAGACTGCTCAACTTCTGCAAAGTAGTTCTCAGGATTTTTGTTCATCTCAAGCACACCGACCTCAATAAGTGGATAGTCTGCATGAGGCCATACTTTAGTCAGGTCGAAAGGATTCCAACGATAATTCTCCGCTTCCTTCTCTGGCATAACCTGAATGGAAAAAGTCCATTTCGGGTATTTTCCTTTCTCTATCACTTCAAACAGTTGCTTTGCATGATAGTCCGGGTCCTCTCCTGCAAGCTTATCGGCCTCTTCCTGATATAAGCATTGGATTCCTTGCTGCGTCTTGAAATGGAACTTAACCCAGAAGCGTTCGTTGTTGGCGTTAATGAAACTATACGTGTGACTGCCGTAGCCATTCATGTAAGGGATGCCTTTAGGAATTCCACGGTCAGAAAACAGAATGGTTACCTGATGCAGTGATTCGGGAACCTGCGACCAGAAATCCCACTGCATTGTGTCATTCTTGGCATTTGTCTTGGGGTCTCGTTTCTGCGTATGAATGAAATCAGGGAATTTGATGGCGTCGCGGATGAAGAAGGTCGGCGTGTTGTTCCCTACCATATCCCAGTTGCCTTCTTCAGTATAGAACTTGAGCGCAAAGCCTCTGACGTCGCGAACCGTGTCCGCGGATCCTTTCTCCCCTGCAACAGTGGAAAACCGGCCGAAGACTTCCGTTTTCTTGCCAATCTTTGAGAATATCTTGGCCTTGGTGTACTTTGTGATGTCCTGCGTAACGGTGAATACACCATGTGCGCCGGCAGCCTTTGCATGAACAACACGCTCGGGAATACGTTCCCTGTTAAAGTGGGACAGTTTCTCAAGCAGATGATGATCCTGTAGTAATGTTGGACCTCGTTCTCCTGCCGTGAGAGATGTTTGATTGTCGGATACTGGAATACCAGCTGCGGTGGTTAGTTTTTTTTCAGCCATTGTTCTTCTCCTTATTTTCTTTATTTACGAGCATAACAATGATTATACAGTTTTATACGCCTCTGGCGGATTTATGCTACCATTATGCTAATATCAACGTCGAGTTAATAAATGCTCAATTTGCTCATATAAAATGTTATTAGACGCCACTGTCTCACGGACTGTGGCTTATCCAACTTGACTTTAGTGCAGTCCGCATCCGTATTTGGTTTTCCCATCAGACATGATTTCATCCAGGTCCTGCGGCCAAAGCATCTCGCGTCTACCTTCTGCGTTCCTGTAATTCATCCCCAGAGCATAGCCAAATCCGTAGGTGTTGTAGAGAGCTATAGCGCGCTGGGTATCCCGAGTCGTACGGCAACGTAGAAGAGCATAATAAAGCATCATCTTCGCCGCGTTTCTTCCGGCTTCACCTGCGCTCATTTCCTCCCATCCCTTGGGCCTACTATTTGAATAGATCAGTTCACCAACCTTTTCCATGTACCAGAATGTCATCTCATAGGCAGCCTCGGCAAGCGCCTCCTTCGACCATCGCAGGGTGATTTGCCACTCGTCATTCCCGGTCATAATGATTTCATCGTCGGTGCGAGGGGGCACACCCGGGTCAACGTGAAGCAGCCTACCGTGCGCGGAATTATCAAACCGAAATGTTCGCGGGAGGCTCCAGTTACTCGGCTTCACCATGATCCGTAGAACCCGCAAGTTGGGTCCGAATCCGACACGAACATGTTCTCCGGCGTAGTCCCTCCCGGCTACGCGCAGACCTACTTTCGACCGTCTGATATGTCGGTCGAGTTGTTCCCGCAGACGGCGTTCCGAGCAAAAGTACGACTTGACCTCCACTACGCCTGCGACGAAAATACCAGGAACCGCATTCGGTTTATGATCATTGATGAGCACATACAAGTCGGCACCCTTGAGAAGCCCTTTTCCTCTTGGCCGATGCACGCCCAAGACATCACCAACATAGAGCAAAGCGTCTGCGGGCAGTTCGCTGTCCCGCTGAAGCTGCTTCAGCAGACGCACGCAGGCTTTCACCGCTAGTAACTCTGCAACCGCACCTTTGAAGCAGTTGACCATGTGCGAGTAGATGAATGTAATGACCGAGGCAACCTCAGCGTCGGAAAGGCGCTCATTGATTAACTCTGTCGGGATTGCCCCTGTGTCCTCGTAAGGCCCCTTCAGCAGGAACTCCTGGAACAGTGGCCCTCGGTGATGCGTCTCAATTGCGTTAATTGTTCTGGCCAAGGCTTCTCGGAAGATAGAGAGCGGACTGCTCCCCTTCGGGAAGACAACCCCTGACATCAGTGCAGTTTGAAGCCCAGACTTAATATCTCTTCCTAAATCAACGCCAACAAGTTCGAATCTGACGGTATCAGCCAGCGTCGACGTATTAGAGATCATGTTCTTCACCATACGTCTAAGTATCTAAAGATACGCTCAGGTGCGACGCCATAGCCGCGTCGCCGTGTCAAGTTATCATAAACAATTTAGTCTGCCAAAAATAAGATGTCACATACCACGTGTTTTCCTTCAACACGTAGGCGTTTCTGCAATACAGCCGTTCTAATTCTGAACCAGAAATCCGGGGTGTGCTCTCCCTGTTGGTTTTTAATTTACACAGCCGGCAGGGAATCTTCAAGTGAAAAAAGAGGACGGAAGACAGTGTTTAGGATTTACAATTTCCGAATGTCGATCCTTCGATTTCACTCAGCACAGGTTTCCGATTGAGAAAAAACTGTGTAAATCTGTGGCTCAGAACCCTCGGCTGCGCTCGGGACAACGTCTGTGGTGAAATTTTTTTATTTTCCCCCTTGACTTTTCGACCCTCATTTTTGGGCTGAAATTGAAGGGTGTTCAAAATTGACTAAAAAGTGCTAAAAAGTTGATAATTTGTGCTCAAAACGCGCGCATTTCTGCTCAAAAAGTGCAAAAAAATGCTCATTTTTGAAATTTCCTGCTTTTGCACTTATGCTGTTATCTCTTAAGCACTTATATCGTTTTTTGGCGAAATTCCCACCTCACCAAATGTCCAATTGCACCCCCCGAAACCAGCGTTTTTAGCCTGAAAACAGGAATTGCCCCTGAAAATCAATCCAAAATTATCCGCAAAAACCCGATTTTTTTAAAAATTCGCCTTAAATTAATCCAAAAATGATTTATTCTCTTACGATCAATCCTGCTTGAGTAGATCAACCAATCTCGCCTAAATTTCGATTAGTGCCTTGACTACGCCGTTGCGGTAACCGGCAACCATATCAAAGGCATCTTTGGTTTGCTCGAGTTTGAATCGGTGCGTTATCATAAAGTCGATATCGACTTTGCCGGAAGCTATCAAATCAATTGCAGTCTGCGTGCATTTGTTCTGTCTTCTGACGTTTATGAGCGTCAGCTCTTTCCTGCGAAGCTTGTCGATACTAAACGAGACCTGCTCGACACGTGGAATTCCAATGGGCATCAGCCTGCCTCCCGGCTTGAGCAGCTCAACAGCTTCATCGAGCGTTTCCTGCTGGCCTGCACATTCATAGACAATGTCCATGCCATGTGGCTCTCGCTGAATAATTGCCTTTACAATATCTTCTCTTTCCGGGTTGCCGGCCCAAACGGCTCCAGCTTCTTTAGCAATCCGGACACGATAATCCAATTTATCAGTCATGTAGATTGCTTCGACACTCTGTGCCTGTGCCGCAGCCATACAACTAAGTCCTATCGGCCCGGCTCCTAAGATTGCGACTTTAGCATCTTTGGAAACATTCGACTGCTTAACGGAATAGACCCCTATAGCAAACGGCTCGCACAAAGCCGCTTGCTCAAGTGTGATGGCCCCATTAATTGGAAAACAGCTTTCCTGCGGCATAACAATATATTCGCACAAACATCCATCGCCCTGTCCCGGCGTGCCGAGAAAGCGCAGCTTATAACAGGTATTTTCTCTGCTCTGCCTGCACTGGTCGCATTCGTGGCATGATACAGCCGGCTCGACTACTACCTGGTCACCCGCTTTGACACGGGCTACTGAATCGCCGACTGCTTTGACCGTTGCAGAACATTCATGACCCACGATAAACGGATATTGAACGACCTGAGAACCGATCCTGCCTGCCTCGTAATAATGCACATCGGAGCCGCAGACGCCTACAACTTCGATTTTCAGCAGGACATCATTGTCATTTTCTATCTTCGGCTCCGGCACATCCATTATCTGCATCTGACGGATACCGGTTAATACAGCTGCTTTCATATAATAATTCCAGTAAAACCTTTCCAACAGGTTATGAAATGTTCGCTATGTCTTGTTATGTGCAAACATCAAAGCCGCTTTTAGAAAGTGAGCTAAAGTGCCTAAAGTGAGCTAAAGTTTTAAGTTATAATTTTAGGCACTTTAGTCACTTCACACTTTAGTCACTTTAGCATAATTACTTCTGAGGTACAAATTTTATCTCGTAGAGTTTAGGCCAAAACTTTCCGGTCACGAACAAACGGTCACCGGCGGCATCATACGCAATTCCGTTGAGAACATCGACCGGTTTATTAAGCTCCTGCTGACTTAAAAGCCCTTGCATATATATCCAGCCGGTCACTTGGCCTGTCTGGGGCGCAATTATTGCGATGCGGTCCGTCAGCCAAACGTTGGCGAGTATTTGTCCCTTGATATATTCCAGCTCGTTAAGACCGCTAACAGGGATGCCGTTATCGTGTACCTTAATGCGGCCGATTCGCTTAAACGTTTCAGGATCCCAAAGGTACAAAGTCGATGTGCCATCACTCATAATTAAACGCTTTCCATCGTGAGTGATACCCCAACCCTCGGTTGGATAATAAAACTTTTGCAGCAATTCAAAACTGTCTTTGTTGTAGATGAATCCAATATTTGAGCGAAAGGTCAATTGAATTATTTTGTCTTTATATATGGTTATGCCTTCTGCGAAGAATTTAGCAGACAGATTGTACAACCGTAAAATTTTTCCGGTTTCTAATTCTACTTTGCGCAATGTTGAGCTTCCATAAAGTCCTGTGCTCTCATATAGAAAGCCATTTTCAAATACCAGGCCTTGAGTGAAGGCGTTTGGCTCGTGGGGGTAGGTTTTAACGACCTCGTATGTGTAAGATGCCGCCGTCTCAGGGCTTTTTGAATCTGAGCATCCTGAAATCAGCAGCCCTTCTGACAACGCAACAATAACGGCAAAGAATATTTTGATGAGCCGATTCACGAGCATTACCATGTGGTTATATAACCTATACATTGAATCTGAAATTGATAATGTCACCATCTTTGACGATGTAATCTTTGCCTTCGAGTCGAATCCTGCCGGCCGCCTTGAGGGCTTTTTCGTCGCCATGCTCCTTTAACTCTTCGAAGCCAAAGGTTTCGGCCCTTATGAAACCTCGCTTAATGTCGGTGTGTACCTTGCCTGCCGCGTCAAGAGCGGTTGTACCTTGCTTTATGGGCCAGGCGCGCAGCTCATCCGAGACTACGGTTAAAAAGCTGATCAAGCCCAGCGTTTTGTAACAGCTTTTGACGAATTTTTTCGCCGCAGATTCAGTCAGACCCATGTCAGCCATAAATTCCTTTCTGCTCTGAGCGTCCAACTGAGTAAGCTCATATTCCAGCTCGGCACATATTGTAATGGTGTTAGCCATGCTGTGCATTACCTCGATGGTGCTGTCCGACACGGCGGAGAAATCGTATTTTTTATCCAAGTGGTCTTCACCTGCGTTTACAACGACCGCCATCGGCTTTTGGGTCAAAAATCCGAGGGACTTAATCATTTCACGTTCAGCATCGTTTTCGATAGCTGAGCTTATCGGCTTTTCCGCCTCGATAGTCTCCTGCAGTTTTTTATGCAAGGCCAATTCAGCCTTATCGTGTGCCTGGGTTTTGATGGGTTTGTGAGCCTGCTTTTCAAGTTTCTCGATGCGTGTGGTGACAAGCTCTAAATCAGAAAGCAATAATTCCGTCAGCAGCTCCGCCAAATCTCCGGCTGGTTCTATTCTGTTTCGGTAGGCCGGCACCGCTTGGTTTTCAAATGCTCGCACCACCAAAACGAGCATATCGACGGTTCTTATCTGGTTAATCAGCCGTCTTGCCGCCGCTCTGCCGTGCTCATCGGTAAAGTTAAATCCGGGCAGGTCAAGGCAATCGATAGTTGCGTGCGTTGTTTTTTTGGGCTTATAGTGTTCGGTCAGCCAATCGAGTCTTTCATCCGGGACGGGGACAATTGCTTCTTCAATCGTTGTCGAGCCGACCGGTGGGATTGCCTTACCGCTTAAGGCCGCCAAGATAGTGCTCTTGCCGGATTGGAATAAACCAAGAAGGGCGACTTTCATATTATTCCTTAGTGTTAAAAATATCGAATGGCTAAAGTGCCTAAAATGTGAAGTGACTAAAGTGCCTAAAATTATGAATTATAACTTTAGTTCACTTTAGCTCACTTTAGGCACTTTGGTCATTTTTTACCTTTGTTGGTCAAGATCCATCCTGCAATCTATACACACTATTTCCATAAGAATCATAAGCGACAATAGCAGGAAAGTCAACCACCTGTAGTTTTCTTATGGCTTCGGTTCCGAGGTCTTCATAGGAGATTACTTCCGCAGCGACAATGTGTTTGGATAGTAATGCTCCCGCTCCACCTATAGCGGATAGATGAACCGCGCCGTACTTTTTCAGGGCTTTTCTGACTTCAGAATTTCGGTAGCCTTTTCCGATCATTGCTTTAAGACCGCCAGCTAATAGCTTTGGGCTGAAGGCATCCATTCTTGATGAGGTGGTGGGGCCTGCTGCGCCGATTACTCTACCCCGCCCAGCGCTGGGCGGGGCGGGGGTCGGGCCGACAAAATAGATAATCGCTCCTTCAAGCTCAAACGGCAGCTCTTTGCCGGCGTCAATCGCCTCGCACAGCCTCTTATGTGCCATATCACGCGCGCCATATATTACACCGGTGATAAGAACCTCATCACCTGCTTTTAGGGAACGAATATCTTTTTCTGTTAATGGCGGCTGTAATTTCTTAATTTCGCTCATTTGTTTGAAAACCACGGATTTTTCGCAACAAAAACATGGAAAGTGTACAATAAAACTTTCGATTTTACGAATTTAAAAATCCGTATTATCTTCATAAATATATTCAGATTTCACCGTTTGGGATTCCGTTTTACACGGCGTTTTGTTCTCAAACCTGTGGTGAGCTTATCGAACCAAATCGAAGGAGTCGAAGAATCTCAAGCTGCCTTAGAACAGGAAATTCTTGATAGTCCAGGCAGATTCTTGTAAAATTACCAACATCTTACGGAGGAAAGTATGTTTTTTTAACCGTGTAAATACGAAATGTCAGCTTATTTTTATCGGTAGTTTTGAATCATGAAAAAACTTATAAAGAGAATCATATCCCGCATCATCATATATGCTGTCATCCTCACATTCACTTTTTATGCTTTTAAGCTTATACTCAATTACTTCAATTTACCTTATACAGATATCGATAACAATAGGTATCTTCTCAGCGCAATGGCTCAATCTCAAGCTGCAATAATTGCAATTGTTATAACTGTTAGTCTGGTTGCGGTTCAGCTTGCAGCCTCTACCTATTCACCACGAGTAGTTGACATTTTCAAAAGTAATCCTGACTTTTGGCTTCTTTTGAGTTTGTACGCGGGATCAGTGTTATATGATTCCTTAATTTTAATGATACTGAGTGAAAGAATTAGTACGTTCTACATTTTTATTTCCTATTGGTTATGTTCTTCGGCAGTCTTAGCATTATTTCCATATATGCTCAGTATGATAAATATCCTGAGTCCAGAAGCCATTATAAGAAAGTTATTAGATGATATAGATTGTGAATCAAGTCCTACGGAGATGGAGAGCTACATCGTTGGGACCTACTCTCTTGTCTATCATCAGCATCCGGAAAGAGACATATTTCAACCAATTATTGACATAGTTCGCGGCGCATTCATAAAAGGCGATTATAAAACTGCAAAAATCGGATTAAGAATGATGACAGGGAAGGTTATTGGGATTATTAACTCATATAATATCAAAAAATATCAGTGGATTCCAGGCAAGCGAAAACCATATAACCCTTATATAGGCTTCTCCGAACACTACTGCGACATCCTAGAGGAAATTGGGAAATTTTTCGCAGAAAGGGATGAAGAGCTGGCCTTACGAACACTACTAGACATAGGAGAAGTTGCCAAAGTCATAACAAAAAAGAAGCTTGGGACGGAGCGTGATGTTGTAGATGCTTTAGGAAGAATTGGTAAAACTTCTGCACAAAAAGGATTCCAAACGGCAGCAAAGGAGGCTATGGATATAATTGCAACCACAGTGAGAAGGCTTCCTTGCGATTTGATGATGGTGCCAAAAGAATATGAAGCTCCGGAATATAGATATCCCTGTAGAAAAACCATAGAGCAAGCACTACACGCCTTTAGGGATATCAGTATTATTGCTGTGAAAAAATGGGGAGCTTATGAGTTGCAACCAGTGAGTAGAAATCTTGAGAAAGTTGGTATAAAAATAGCAATGGAGGTGGATAAGTGGAAGTATGTATGGGAGCTCTCTTTTGTAGCTAGGACATTCAATATAATTGGGATAATTGCGCTAAATATTGAAAAGAATCCCACTCAGATTACAGATGTTATATTGTATGATCGTGTAACTCGGCCTCTTAAAGGTATTGCAAGTATTGTTAGTACACCATGGTATTTGTTTAGTTGGGATGAAGTCCCTGGAGAGGATGAGAAAAGATTCGAAGAATTTTTATCCAAAGTATTCGGTATTATAGTAAGACGTATTGAAAAGGTCGATAACGACATGACAATAAAGGTAAATGATCCAACGGAAGTACATGGAGTAAATTATCTTTCACTAAAACTTAACAGTGAAAAAACGGAAGTAAAGCTCGAGATAGATGACGGTAGAACTGCTACCTTTTATGTAAAGTCAAAAAATGGAAAGCTAAACATATACCGTGGTAATGAGAAGTTGATCATACGAGAAGATGTACTCCGTGGATTTAAAGAATTTGTATTTGCTCTTTGTGATGTAGGATCATATGCTGCAATAAGGGGCTTCAATAAAACGGTGCATGAGTCAGCAAAAGCGCTTGCGGAAATAGCGGTTTTAGATGAGGAGGTAGTTGAAGAAGAGTTGAATAATTTAAAACACCACGAGGCAAATATCTGCTCGTCAGTAAAATTTCAAAAGTTTGTAGAAACATATAGAAATCAGTTAAAGGAATTAAGAGTATTAAAAGATGGAGGTCAAAACAAGGAACAATTTTTATAAAATTGGTTGTTGCTGACAACAGCATATAATATCGGATAAAATGCTTCGTTTTACTTCACACAAATATCAAGCATCCAGAACCAAGAAAAATTTTGCTTGAAAAACAGCCCCTTTCTGACATAATACCGAATGTGCTCAGGTAGCACACGATAGCGGAGACCCGCACGCAACGGAACAGCCGTTCCAGAATAACCAATAAACTAGTTACCAGTAACCAGTTACTATGAACAACGAACTAAATTATGCAAAACAAAGCCAATTTCAAAACAGAAGTCAGAAAACAGAAGACAGCAAAATCAGTGCAAAATCTACACCTAAATGGCGTAAGCCATCCCCTGGCGGACTACGTTTTAGCGTGCCAACAAACTTTTTCTACAATTGTCGAGAATGTTCGACAAATTAACCTTTTTTTGCAAAACAAAGCCAATTTTCGGAAAAGTCAAATGAATATAAGCTTAATTATAACAAGGGATTATGAGAAAAATATCGAACAGGACATTTGGTGAAAACAAACCCAATCAAAGCCAATCCTCAGATGGTTCGACTGCGCTCACCACAGGCTTCGCTCAGTCCCAGGGACTCCTGATGGAGGATAGGTTTCAAATGTGCCCTTTCAAAAATGGGTCGTCACAGGAATTTCTTATTTGTGCTATGTCTGGTTTGCTAATAAAATCTAAGCTATGGCTAAATATCCGATATTTTTAGAATTGGCTGGTCGGCGTGTGGTCTTGATTGGCGGTGGGGCCGTAGCGGTACGAAAGGCCCGCTCGCTATTGGCTGCCGGTGCCCGGCTGGTGGTTTTAGCTGAGCGGGTTGACGATGTGCTTACAAATCTTTGCGCCGGCAGCGGCGCTGAATTGATCAGATCCAAGTATTCCAAAGATTATCTAACTGGGGCTGTGCTCGTTATAGCAGCAACAAATGACCACAAGCTCAACAAACAGATTTATAAGGATTGTCAGAAGCTGGAAATTCTATGCAATGTTGTTGACCAGCCGGAGCTGTGTGATTTTTATGTGCCCGCGGTAGTTAGACGCGGTGACCTGCAGATAGCAATCAGTACCGAAGGAGATTATCCCGCTTATGCCGGCCACATTAGAAAGAAGCTGGAGCGGATTTTCACTGAAAAACACGGCGAGTTCCTGGCTGAGCTGGAAAGACTTCGAAAACATATTATTGAGGATGTCTTGAATCCAGCCGACCGCAAAGCTTTGTTGGGTGGGCTGGTTGATGATGAGTCGTTTGAGTATTTTGCTGAAAACGGCTCATTAGCCTGGCGAGACCGAGCCGAACAAATCATAAAAAATGCCGTCCCAAAGCTTGGCACCTAAGCTTCTATTTTGTCGATTACCACCTCCAGATACTTTTGTCGATGGCCGATGCGCCTCATGCTGCTTTTACGTCTGCGAAAGTGCGTCGGATAGAGTTTCGTGCCCTTTACAACAGCATCCTGGGCTGTGCTTTTAAATGAAGCAATGACCTTTGCGCCTTCTAAGTAAGGCGTGCCAATCTTTACATTTTTGCCGTCACTTACCAACAGAACCTTATCCAGCTCAATCGTCTTGGCGTCCGGTTCGACCTCGGTCAGCTCGATATTTAAGCAATCGCCTTCGACGATTTTGTACTGTTTTCCACCTTGTTCAATTACTGCATACACCTTAGGAACTCCTATTTTTGTACCCAAAAATCAATCAGAGCCGATATAATACGCATTAGCATTTTTTTTGTAAAGAAAAATTTATTGGTTTTTTGGGTGAGAATATTTGTAGGGTATGCCGTGCATACCATCTATTGTCATAATTTGTTAAACATGTTTCGGTATGCCGGGCATACCCTACATGCTATACGCAGCAGTTAGGAGTGATTCTATGCAGGTAGCTATGATACAGGGCAAAATATTGCCGATAGAGGAGCTTGAGCCGATTTATCTTGATCGAGGAACGTTCTTCGGAGATGGTGTTTATGAGGTGGTGCGTAGCTATAACGGCAAAATTTTCGCGCTGGAAAAGCACCTGCAAAGATTTGCCCGCAGCCTCGCTGCAATTCAAATAGCAGGCGTGGAGATTGACCAGATTCGGGCCAGAGTTCAAAAAGCTTTTGATGCTGCCGGTATTGCCAACGCCAAGATATATTTTCACGTGACCCGAGGTTCAGGGCTGCGTGACCATGTCGGTAATGCTGGCTCAAAGCCGAATTTCTTTCTGACCGTGACCGAGCTGCCTGACGCCACGCAGGAAAAGACTAAAGGTATTGCTGTATCGACACATCCGGATTGGCGATGGAAAAGGTGTGACATCAAGTCGCTGAATCTCTTGGCCAACGTTCTTGCTCGTCAGGATGCCGCCAGGAAGGATTGTGCTGAAGCGGTATTCGTCGATGATATGGGAGCTATCACAGAAGGAGCAGGCTCAGCTTTTTTTGCCATCTTCGGACAAACGCTGCAGACCGCTCCATTGACAGCTAATATTTTACCTTCTATCACGCGTAAATATGTGCTTACAGCCGGTAAGAACATCGGGTTAGAAGCAGTTGAAAAATCGCTAACACCGGAGCAAGCACGTTCGGCAGATGAGCTTTTTATCGCTGTAACAACGAAGGACGTCGTGCCTGTTGTCAGATTCAATGATGAAATTATCGGCGACGGAAAGCCCGGCAAATATACGAAACTGCTGATTCAGGAATTCCAAAAGTTTGTAATATAAATCCTCAAAGTGACTAAAGTGCCTAAAGTAGTTAAATTGTAAACTTTAACTTTAGCTCATTTTAGGCACTTCAGACCAGGCAGAAATCAGAGGGAAAGAGGATTCTTGACTGTTCAAAGTGATTTTCATAAAATTACTGAGTTGGATACCCGATGCTCGTAGGCAATGAATATCGAGGATCGAGTCTTTATTCTTTATTAAATTTTATTCGGAAGGTATGACGATGGACAAAATAAAAACAGAGCCGCGACCGTTAGGCAGCGGTCTTACGATAGACGATGGACGGGTGGGGCATCCACATTTGATTTGTTGCGTCCTTCTTTGCATAATCTTTGGCTCGTTGCCTGTAATAGCACAACCTTCGGGGGGGCCTTATGGTCCGATGCGGCAAACCTATGATTTGCCCGAGGGAGCAGGTAAAATTTACTATGTAGCGCCTGATGGACAGGCTAAAGAATTAGGAGAAAAGCTTGCCCAGCCAACAACCCTGGCAGCAGCCATAGAGCGAGTAGAGACCGGCGATGCAATCGTGATGCGTGGCGGCATTTATCGTACCGGTGACCTGCGATTGAACCAGGGAATCACTATACAGCCTTATGCGGATGAACATCCGGTACTCAAGGGAACCATGATCGCAACAGAGTGGGAGCAACCGAAAACTGGATTGTGGAAAACCTCCTGGTCCCGTTTGTTCCCTTCCAAACCTGCGGATTGGTGGCGACCTCGGAGAGCAACACCGTTGTATCTTTTCAACAATGATATGGTGTTCGTCGATGGTAAGTTATTGAATCCGGTCGGCGCCGAAGGAGATATTGACGAGAATTCGTATTTCATCGATTATGATGAAGGAGAGGTCTACATTGGTTTTGATCCAACGAACCGACTGGTTGAAATTACCGCTTTCGATAGTGCTTTGACACGGACGATCGGTGATTGTCACGGCAAGACTTCAGACGGCAAGGGACCTGTGATTCGGGGAATCACTTTCACCCAGTATGCCTTCCGCGCGTTCGAAATTGAAGGAAAGGACCCGGAGGGTCTATCTGATCCGGCCACTTATGGAAAGGACGTGGTCGGCATGACTTTAGAGCATTGTACCATTACTTTTTGTTCCCGGGTGGGCGGTTACTTCAAGGGAGACAATTTAACAATACGGCATTGTCTGGTGAGCGACACCAGTACGGAAGGTATCTACATCCTGAACTCGTCCGATGTTCTGTTGGAAAAAAACATATTTAGACGCAACAATATTGAGAAAATCTACGGATATTTTCCAGCGGCGGTGAAGATTTTCAATCAATGCTATCGTGTCACGTGCCGGGACAATCTGGTTATTGACCATCCGAATTCAAATGGTATCTGGTACGATGTGGGCAATGTTGACGGGGTATTTATCAACAACTGGATTGATGGGACCGATAACGGGTTTTTCTTTGAAATCTCGAAAGGAGCAATTTGCGCCGGAAACGTCTTTGTCAATTGTCCTACCGGTATTAAAGTGGTCAACAGTTGTGATGTACAGGTATACCAGAACACCATGGTAAATAGTGGAGTATCGTTTGAGCGCACGGCACGAAGTGCGGCCGGCGACCACTTCGGCTGGCATCCCAGCACCGGTCCGGATGTTAACGATCGGGACGGACACGCATTTGTCAATAACCTGCTCACAGCCGATGTTCAGTTTCGAAGACCCCTTCTGCAGTTCAGGCAGCCGGCTTCCTTGCGTGAACGGCTCACTCAACCGCAGGTCAAACAGCTCGATTACAATGTATATGTGCGACGGGCAAATGCAGGCTCGCAACCATTAATTGTCTGGAGCCCGGCTGCGACCTCGAATCGCCCGCTGGAATTGAAGTCGCCGGAGGATTTGACGAAGCTATATCCGGAATTTTCGGCCCACAGTAAGGTTTTCGATAATTATGATGGTCCCTTATTTAAGAGTCTCGAACTGGGCAATTACGAATTATTAAAGGCATTTCCGGGCTCTACTGCAGCATCTCCTCTCCCAACTGAAATCCGAGGGCTTCTCCGCCGACCGAAGCAGGATTCTCGCTTTCCTGGCGCTTTCCCTCTATGTCCCTAAACAAAAGTACTTAAAGTTTAGAGTAACTAAAGTGCCTAAAGTTATAACTTTAAATCACTTTAACTCATTTTAGTCACTTTAGCTCACGGATAAATGATATAGAGCACCGCTTTGTTACACTCTACCGAGAAATTCTCATCCGCACTGCATAAATTTCACCACCGCGCCAAGAACGCTGCTATGTATATCAACAAAATGCGATGTACGAGATTGAAAGGGTAAAGAAAAGCCGGAAGGCAGAAATCAAAGGGAAATAGAATCATTGACCGCCTAAAGTGATTTTCATAAAATTACTGAGTTGGATACTCGATGCTCGTAGGCAATGAATATCGAGGATCGAGTCTTTATTCTTTATTAAATTTTATTCGGAAGGTATGACGATGGACAAAATAAAAACAGAGCCGCGACCGTTAGGCAGCGGTATTACGATAGACGATGGACGGGTGGTGCATCCACATTTGATTTGTTGCGTCCTTCTTTGCATAATCTTTGGCTCGTTGCCTGTAATAGCACAACCCTCGGGGGGACCTTATGGTCCGATTCGGCAAAGATATGATTTGCCGAAGGTGGCGGGTAAGATTTACTATGTGGCACAGGATGGAAAGTCCGAGGAGACGGGGGAAACGCTTGAGAAGCCGACGACGCTGGAAGCGGCAATAGAGCGGGTAGTGAGCGGCGATGCAATCGTGATGCGCGGCGGGATTTATCGCACGGGTGAGCTAGTATTGAACCAGGGAATCACAATACAGCCATACGCGGATGAACAGCCGATTTTGAAGGGAACCTTTGTCGCAACGGAGTGGGAGAGCTTAAGAAACGGACTATGGAGGACATCGTGGAGCCGTTTATT
>Ga0315539_1001123_pt1 | contig 19886 bp, 15 predicted proteins | sample SalMarSW160150MG_FD_203097 | JGI IMG/M metagenome (GOLD analysis project Ga0315539, IMG submission 203097) | Salt marsh sediment microbial communities from the Plum Island Ecosystem LTER, Massachusetts, United States - Salt Marsh Sediment SW1601-150 ... | reverse complement strand
GCTCCACACCACAAACTCGAAACTGCCGAAACGTAATACCAGTCAGAAATTGAATTTATTGATTAGCCGACTACTGTCATTCCTGCACCTTCTTTCGCAGGTGTAAACTCGTCCGGCGTGAAAGCGTTGAGCAGGAATCCGCAACTAAAGTTTGTGAATTGGAAAGATATTGGCCTTAACTGCTTCTATTGTCGCCTCGACTACAGGCACTACCATTTCGCGCTGGCTCTGACTGACAACAAATGCTCTGTCTCGCAATCCCCCCTGCCAGTCCGTACTTTCGAGCATAACACCCCCGACGGCTTGGTCCATATCACTACCGCTGCCGGTACCGGTGAGGATACTCCAGGCCAAAGCCCAGGCTCTGACGGTGTTGCTGACATTGTAACCACCGCCGCCGGTTGCAACGATGGGCTTGTCAAAACTTAACAGATGCTCGATGATATCGGCATAAACATTATTGGTCAGACATAAATGTGCAAGCGGGTCGCCCGCAAGAGCATCAGCCCCTAATTCAAAAACAATTACGTCCGGATTGTACACGGTAATTAACGGCAGAGCTATAGTCTCAAATGCCTTCATATACACTTCGTCGTAAGTCCCCACCGGAAGAGGGACATTTACGCAGTAGCCCTTGCCTTGCCCGCTGCCGATTTCATCCTCGCGCCCTGTCCCGGGAAACAGCGTCCCCGGACTCTCGTGGAACGATATGGTCATTACATCACGGCGGTCATAGAATCCGTATGCGACACCGTCACCGTGATGAACGTCCACATCAAGATACAGAACTCGCTTTCCTTCTTCAGCCAATATCGTGCAGGCCAGGGCCACGTCATTAATGTAGCAAAAGCCGGAGGCTCTTTCCGGCCCTGCGTGATGGAATCCGCCCGATGGATTAAACGCCACCTCAGCAGAGCCTGAGAGAATCAGCTTCGCCGCGGTAAGTGTCCCTCCGGTGGCCAGAACCGCATAGTCATACATACCCGAAAAGACCGGACAATCCAGCGTACCAATTCCCATATCCAGAGCTTCGGTATCCCACCGGCCTTTTGCAGCGGTCTTTAATGCATGCAGATAACGGGCCGAGTGAAACTTCTTCAGAACCAGTCTCTCGGCAGGCACCGGCGCTACCTCACTCCTGTTGTCACCGGAGAGCAGGTCCATAGAATTTAAAATCTTCCTCACCTGCCCCGCCCTGTCCGTACTAAACGGACAATCCGCCGGATAGCTGAATTTCTCAAGCTCCGGCGAATAAATAAAAGAAGCTTTTTTCGTTGCCAAAATTACTCCTATTGTTCTTGTTTTGTCAAATCGTACGTAATATCATAGGCGTAGCCGTCAAATTCAGTATTCACCTTGTAGCCGGAGTTATGAAAAATAGCAAGCATAGGCTCATTGGTCGGCAATACTTTTGCATAGAACTTTTTTACTCCGCGTTGTTTGGCAATTTGAGTAATATAGTCCAGCAGAAAAGTCCCCATTCCCTTTTTTTGCCATTCATCCTGGACAAGGAAGGCCACTTCCGCAGCCCTGGTTTTAGGATCAAAAAAATACTGGGCAAGGGCAACGATTTCCTCGCCCGAAACACGGGGGATAATACCAACGATGGCAATATCCTGCCGATAGTCGATATTGGTGAATCGTTGAATATCCCTATGAGGAAATACTGCTGTGTGGGTCATATAACGAGTGCGGACGGATTCTTCACTCAGCGAATACAGCATTTCCGAAAGTGCCGGCTCGTCGGTAGGTTTAACAGGCCTGAAGAACATTTCTGTACCATCACGCAATGTTTCATAGCGTTCCAGCTCTTCCGGGTAGGTAACCTGGTCCCAAGCCAACTCTATCTGGTCTTCATAAATATAGTTTTGCGCTTTAGCCGCCTGGATAAGCTCTTTTCGGAACTTAGGGTGTGCTATATTGACTAAGTCCAGGACCCTTGTTCTGATACTTTTACCGTGTAAATATGCAATTCCGTATTCGGTAACTACATAGTGGACATCTCCGCGCGTTGTAACCACCCCTGCGCCTTCGGTCAGACACGGCACAATCCTGCTAACTTTTCCATCTCTCGCGGTAGAAGGCATCGCAATTATAGCTTTACCCCCCCTACTCCGCGCAGACCCGCGAATAAAATCAACCTGACCACCGATACCGCTGTAGAATTTGTAACCCAACGAGTCCGAGCAGACCTGTCCTGTCAAATCGATTTCCAGTCCGACGTTAATCCCTACCATTTTCTCATGCTGACTGATAATATTTATGTCATTCACATATTCGGTCGGATAAAATTCGAAAAATGGATTGTTGTCGATAAAGTCGTACAACCTCCGCGAACCCATACAAAAGCTTGCAACAATCTTGCCGCGATTGAGGGACTTTTTTGCACACGTAATTGCACCGCATTCAATCAAGTCAATAATCCAGTCGCCGAACATCTCGGTATGAACGCCAAGGTCTCTTTTGTCTCTCAGAAATTCAGCTAAGGCCTGAGGAATGCGCCCTATACCGCACTCAATAGTGCTGCCGTCTTCGACAAGCCTGGCAATATTCTGACCAATGCGGAGCAATGTCTCATCCGATTCAGGTATGGGAACCTCGATTATATCCTCATCATAAGGAACTAACATATCGATGCTATTGACATGAATGAAACTATCCCCGAATGTCCGAGGCATACGGCTGTTGACCTGTGCAATAACATACCCGGCATTGGCGACCGCGGATTTAACAACATCCACAGAGACACCAAGACTGCACAGCCCGTTTATATCAGGCGGCGTCACAGAAATCAAGGCAACATCGATGGGAATCCTTCCAGTCTCAAATTCAAGCGGTATCTCGGACAAGAATATCGGCGTGTAGTCTCCAATACCTTTCTGTAAAGCATCGCGCACGTTATCAGCAATAAAAAAGCTGTTCATCTTGAATTTCTCACGGAACTTCTCACCGGCATACGGCGCAGCCCCCATCGTCAACAGATGTACGATATGAGCATCGTAAATGTGGCTGGAATGTTCAACCAAAATGTTTACAAGATGTTGTGGCTGGCCGCAGCCGGTTCCAACAAATATACTGTTGCCGGACTTAATTAATTTCACTGCCGCCACAGCGGTACTTATCTTCTCTTTATATTTTTCTTTCCAGTCAAATTCCTGCATATTCATTTCTCTAAACTCATCCTGGCATCAACTGCAATCGGTGTTGTGCCTTCAGGACCAACAACATATGGATTTATGTCCATCTCCTGAATCTGAGGAAATTCCGTAACCAATTGTGAAAGTCTTTGCAATCCTTCGGCTATAGCTTCTATGTCCACACCCTCCTCGCCGCGTACTCCTTGTAGCATTTGGTACGTTTTTGTGTTAATGAGCATTTGCTTTGCCTCTTCAGCCGTTAGCGGCGCCAGGTAAAAGGACACATCCTTAAGGACCTCTACCATTATCCCTCCCATTCCGAACATCATCAAAGGACCAAAATGCGGGTCACGATTCATTCCGAGAATAACCTCTTTCCCGCTCTTGCACATCTCCTGCACAAGAACACCAAGTATATTAGCTTCGGGTCGTTTTTTGGGTATTCGATACATCATCAGGTCGAAAGCATCCTTAACTTCCTGCTCGTTTTCCAGACCAATCTTAACTCCCCCAACATCCGATTTATGCAATATGTCAGAGGACCAAATCTTCAATACGACCGGGAATCCTAATTGTTTGGCAATATTCTCCGCCTGCTCGGCTGAGGTCGCAATGGAACCCCTCGGAGTTACAAAGCCGTATGCTTCGAGTATTTCCTTTGATTCGGTCTCACCAATATCCTTTATTTTCTGCCTCTGGTGCCTTTCGATAATGCCTTCTACCTTGCGACGATTTACTGGAAACAGCTTTACTACCCGCTTCGGTCTTGACCGCCATCTGACATAGTTAACCATTCCTTTGATTGCCGCAACGGCACTGTCGGTGGCGTCATACTGGGGAATTTTCCCTTCTCGCAAAATTCTTACTCCCTCCGCCACTTTTTTTGCTCCAAGAAAACATGTAAGAATCGGCTTTAGGGGCTTTTGACGGGATATATTGACTATTACTCCGGCAGTAGCCGCAGCTTCAGTCATTGCCTGCGGGGTCAGCAATACCAGAACTATATCCACGTTAAGATCATCGAGAACAACATTCAACGCAAACTCGTAGCGGTCAGCCAGGGCATCTCCCAAAACGTCTATAGGATTATATAAATTAGCGGCCGGTGGCAGCTCGGATTCCAACTTGAGAACCGTCTCGTCATTGAGCTTCGCAAAGGTAAGTCCTCTTTGTTCGATAGAGTCTGCCGCCATTATTCCGGGCCCTCCGGCATTGGTGATAACAGCAACGCGCGGCCCTGCCGGAAGCGGCTGATTGGCAAATGCCTGGGCATAGTCAAACTGCTGCTTAATCGAATCGCAGCGAATGATTCCGGCACGTTCAAACGCGGACTCATAGGCCATCTCGCTGCCGGCAAGACTTCCGGTATGAGAGGATGCCGCCTTTGCACCGGCCTGCGTCCCGCCGGATTTTATCAGAAGGATAGGCTTTATATGGGAAATCTGCTCTGCCTGACTTACGAAAGCATTACCGTCGGTGATATTTTCGAGATACCCGGCTATAACCTTTGTGTCTTTATCACTGGAGAGGTCTTTTATTATGTCCAGCTCACCCACATCCGCTTTGTTGCCTATGCTGATAAGTTTGCTGAATCCAATGCCACTGGCTTTAGCAATATCAAAAATAGCCGCGAGCAGAGCCCCTGATTGCGAAAGATATGCTATGCTGCCGGCCGCGGGAAGATCGCCTCCGAAGCTGGCATTTAGCTTGTTTGCCGGTACTATCACTCCAAGGCAGTTCGGGCCAATGACCCTGATGCCAGCTTGCCTTGCTGTTTGACTAACCTGTTCCTCAAGCTCTCTGCCCTCTTTGCCGACCTCTTTAAACCCGGCGGTAATAATAATGACCGCCTTTGTCCCAACCTTTGCGCACTGCTGCATAATCGCCGGCACAATCTTCGCCGGAACGACAATAATCACCAATTCGGGCACTTTTTTGATTGATTCGAGGTCCGGATAGCACTTCAAACCTTCAATTGTATCGGCCTGAGGATTAACCGGATATATTTCACCCTTATATCCTGCCCCCATCATATTGGCTAAGATTTCGTACCCAACCTTACTTTTCTGGCGGGACGCCCCAACAATAGCAACAGATTTAGGATTAAAAAAACTCTCAAGACCCATACAGACAAACATCCTTACTGAACTAAAAGCGCTTTAAAAACCAAAGTATTCTATACTATAATGCGTCCTATTGCAAAGCTCTCTATCGTTCATTTAGTCTGCAAGGGATTATTCATCAATTTAAAACCAGAGGGAAATCGGGGCAACTTCAATGAAAAATAATGACAAATATCAGAGCACCTAATCTCTTCTTATCCATTTCATAAAAATAGATGTAAGAAAACACCAAACAATTTATTCCTTTACGTCCATCGACTTAAGGTGGGGCTGCTCGTCTTCATCGCCTACAGTTGCTTGCCATAAATCCAGTGGTATGTTTGGTGTACAGCCACGCATAACCAGGAAGTGATTATCCATATGTTCGTCCAGCTTGACAAAGATATGATGGCCTGGGGAGGAGGGAAGCAGTGAGTGGGCCGCATTTGCTATCTTCTTGAGTCTCCAGATATCTAAGTTTATGGTCTCTTCACAAAAAAAGATTGAGGGTTTTGATGGTAGTAACATGTTTTGGCTCCTTTCAACACAAGAACCTTTACAATAGATTTATACTTTACAAAACAAGAGAAGTAAAATTACCACCAGGCCTATTCCTTTTGTGGCATACATCTAAATTGAGGATTTGCATCATCGTCGATAACGGTTGCTTCCCATACTTCCAACGGTAGATTCGTTTTACTGGCAAGCGTGACCAAGAAGTAAAAATGACTGTCCATGAAGTGGTCCAATTTAATAAAGATATGGTAACCCGGGTCGGGAGGAAGTAATGGGCGGGCAGCTTTTGCTATCCTACCGAGACTCCATTTTTCAGCGATGATGACGGTATTCTCATCAAAGAAGATTCTTGATTTTGTTGGAGGTGGCATATCTATCCCTTTTCGAGGCTTAGAAGTTAAATCCTAACTTAGTATTGTTCCTTGATGAACCGGCATAAAAGTCTCAGAGACTTGTATGGGCTTACAATAGCAGCTTCATATTTAAGCACCGGGTCGTTTGGCGTCATCCCAATTATTATCAGGAAGTGGTTGCTCTGAAGTTCATCTGATCCGATAAAGGCATAAGGCCCTCGACTCCTATCGACTAATCTCCGGACCGCGTTTGATAACTGCTTGCGCTTCCAGTCCTCCAAACCCACAATACTCTTTTCGAAAAAGACTGCAGAATCCGATAACGCATACATTTCTCGTTCCTTTCAATACACTATTTTTACAAACAAAACCAATTTGTTTCATAATTTGATTTTGATAATCAAAACAGGTCCAAAAACATGATTCTACGGTCATATTTTTTGATTTATTATTACTAACGAACTTTCAAATATTCTAAACCAGGTCTGAAAGTTTCAAGGACTCAAGCCTGTTCGCAATATAGTCTCTTATCTCCTTGAATATCTTGATGAATTGTTTCTCTTTCAACAAAGGGGTAGGCGAAAAAAAGTACGCGCTTACCGATTTCGTCGGTGCCAAGGCACCGTCCATCAGTCTTATTATTTCAGCAATACTTATTCTTGATGCCGGCTTTGCTAACTTATAGCCGCCACTGGCGCCTCTTTTGGTTTTTATATAGTGGTTTTGCCTTAAGATTGAGAATAAAAGCTCCAGATACTTCTTGGAAATATCGCACTTCGAGCAAATCTCTTCTATTTTTATGAAACCTTTCTTCTCATTACGCGCAATGTAGATAAGTGCCAGCATCGAATATTCACTTTTTGTCGTTAGCTTCATTAAAACCTCACATTCTATAGTTAGTCTATAGACAATATATATAATAGTTCCAATTCTGTCAAGGCAAAATTTGTTTTTTTTCTATTCTCAGACATATCACAATGGCTTTTCTTTCGCTTCTGAGCCGTTTTTAAAGCGGTTTTGACCATTATTTTCTAAAAACGGGCAACATTGACCAGCTAATCCGACCTCACCTGCCTGACGGCAGGCACCGACAAAAGTTTTGTCATATTATTTTTGGTGCACGCACAACTTTTTATTTATATAATATAACGAAAGGACTTAAGGACTATGAAACAATCATCCTTAACAGATTTGGAACAAATTCCCGGCGTGGGCAAAAGCATTGCTCAGGATATCGCAAATATCGGCATCCACTCTGTCGATCAGCTCAAAGGTCAGGATCCAGAGCAACTTTACCAAAAACTCTGCGATTTTAAGGCAAGCCCGGTTGACAGATGCATGCTCTATGTATTGCGATGCGCGGTGTACTACGCCTCAAACAGCAAACACAATCCACGGTTATTAAAATGGTGGAATTGGAAAGATAATAACCATTGAGTTTTACATTGCATACAGACGCTAAATTACCTATTGCGGCTCCACACAGCCGTAAAGTAATTTGGAAAAAATTATTCACAAACACTTAACATAGTCCCGTATCTTATAACATTAACTCATCAAGAAGCTTATGTAGAGAGATACTTGCTGATAGTGCTAAGCAGAACATCTGGTTTTTCAGCCTTGTCCACAAACTCGTCAGCTTCAGTAAGTAAACCATCCAGACGAGAAGCTGTCGTCTCGCCCCATCTGTGAGTTACTCCGCTAAAAATAACTATGGGAATGCTCGCCAGTGCTGATTCGCTTTTAAGGTCCTCGATAGCTGCATATCCATGCTCTCCCGCCATTATTATATCCATAATAATAAGGTCTTGCTTCACTTCTAAGGCCAACGCCTTACCCTTCTCTGCGGAAGAAGCCGAAAGTACTTCCCATCCCTGATTTCCGAAATGTGGCTTAAAAGCTGATATAATCTCCTAATCCTCTTATATCCAGACGATCTTTTTCTTAGCCACAATATTCTCCTACAAATAAAATGCTATTTCTTACATAAATATTCAGAATCCCTTTTGTATCTGAAAGATAAAACAATTCCCGTTTTCTCTTGGCTCAACCCATATGTCCCCACCATGTTTTGCGATAATTTCTTTGGTAATAAACAGTCCCAGACCCGTGCCCTTTACTTTCTTATCCTGGGGGACGCCGAGTCTCGAGAATCTCTTGAACAGTTTGCCCCTGTCTTCTTCTCCAATAGGTTGGGAGTCATTGTAAATTTCAATCTGGACTTTATCTCCGAGATCTTCAGAGTTCAGCTCAATCTTTCCTTTTTCAAACCCATATTTGACTGCGTTGCCGACAAGGTTATTTGCCACTATGAGCAATAAATCAAGATCGCCATTAATCCTAAACTCAGGTTGAATATTATTGTTGACTTCCATTTGCTTTTCGGTCATCTCTCCAGCAAAAGTCTCCAGACAAACATCGAATACATCTTCTCTCAGGCGCACTTCTGCCTTATTCAACTTAAGTTCGCCTTTCTCTATCCTGCTTAGATCAAGGAATTTCTTTACAGTTTCCATAAGGTAGTCCAGGATTCTTGTAGCCGACTGAAGGGCTTGCTTCTGCTTGGAATTTATAGGTCCAAAAAGACCGTCGCGGACAGACATAGCATTCATATTTATAGTGGCCAGTGTTCCTTTTAGCTCATGTGACACAAAACCCACCAAGTCGAGGTAAGTCTCGTTCAAAGCCGCTAATCTCTCTTTCGAAACTATTAGACTGTGCTCTCTTTCACTAAGCCGTGAAGACATCTCATTGAAGGAGACAGCAAGTGCGTTCAGCTCACTCGTCCCGGTCTTCGCATCAACCTTATATCCGAGAGTTCCTTCGGAAAGTCTATTTGTGGCCGTGAGCATCCGCTTAAGAGGTCGAGATATAGCTCCTGCAAGTATTAAGGCCAGTGCACCCGCAAGCAAGGTGGAAATAGAGGTTATTGCCAGAAATATAAAGAAAGTGTTCCTCGCCATATCAACAAAAGGCTGCTCAAGGACGCCAACGTAGAGTATTCCGATGATTTCTCCGTCTATATTCCTGATGGGTTCATAAGCAGTTTTGTACCAAGCAGTAACCACAAAGGCTCTGCCTATCCATGGTAATCCTTTCACCAGCACTTGCTCGTTTACTTCTTCGGAAACTCGAGTGCCAACTGCGCGTGTTCCGTCTTTTGCTTTGACGTTGGTTGAGATGCGCAGGTCACCCTGAAAGATAGTCACAGTGCCAACATCTTTTCCCTTATATTTGGCCCCTTGATATACCGTCTCTTTGACCTTGTCAACGATATTGTAACTCCGATTAAGTAAATTGCCGCCGTACAGCACACCAATGAAGCTGCCATCATATCCGAAAACAGGTGCAGCAGCCTTTATCATCATTCCTGAAGTTTGTTCAGTCTCCCGGTCTGGCTTTGCTTTTGCAGTAGGGATAAATTTTATATGCGCTCGCTCAGCCAGGTCCGTTCCCCACTTTAAGAGTTCCTCCCTTGGCACTATGACTGTGCCGGCAATTATTTTCTCGTCCGAAATGACCCTGCTTACAAGCTCATCCTGTGTTTGATTATCACCACTAACAGATGGATTTCGAGCCCTAACGATAACCTGCCCATTTTTGTCGGTAAGAGTCAATATGTCCAAGGACTCCGCCTTTCTTATCTCCTCCAGCTCCTTTTTGAGCCTTTCATTATCGTTATTCACAATGGCATCTTTTATAAAAAACCTCAAAGCAGTGAATCGTACTACATCTTTGAGTTTTTCGCTCTCTTCATGATACATCTCCCTCGCAGAGTTCAGGTCATTCTTCACTTTATCCTGTTCTCTTTTGATGATGTCGTTCTCAATGACATAGTACCCAAATACAGCCACTGATATGGCAAAAACCATGATAATGCTAAAGAACGATATTAGTATTCTTGTTTTAAGTTTTCTGGTTTTCATCTGATTTACCTTAGTGTTCACTGCAATTTTGGGTATCGCACTGAACAATTGCCTCGGTGTCCAAAATCAACTCCTTTTAACTATAACCTCCATTCAGCTCAACTCTGGCGCAGTGTAATCTGATTTTGACGGCACCCAGGCTGACACCGAGTATTTCAGTGATTTCCTGGTTTTGCAGCTCTTTTAACTCGCTGAGTAATATAACAGTTCGATAATTCACAGGGAGTTTATCTACAAATCCCCGAATGCACTCACTTATTTCATTCCTTACTACCTCTCGCTCAGCAGAAAGCTAATTATTTCTCTATCCTATTGCACCCGCTTCTTAAAACGTAAATTCAATCAAACGCTCTCCATAGGCCCTGCCCAACAATAACCACCTTGTTGCATTGCATCCGGCTCGAAATCAAAGGTTATTTTCTCAGTTCCGGTATATCCGGCTCAATGTGCACCGTAATGTTCACCGGACGGGCAATCTGCTCATCCAGAGTGTTTTCCAGACTCTCAGTTATTTCGTGGGCGGCGGCTATGTTCAAATCCGGGTCAACAAGAATATGCAGGTCCAGAAAAACTTCTCTGCCGACTGTGCGGGTCCGCAGCTTATGCCACTGGCGTATTGAAGAGTCGGCGTTAATCACATCTCTTATACGCTCGATCGTGTCTGAATCGACGGCACTTTCTGACAGTTCACGCAGCGAATCGCCAACTACTCTGACTCCCACCCATATAATCATCAGGCCAACGGCAATAGCAGCGACCTGGTCGCCATGACCAAAACCAAATTCCAGCGATATAAACCCTATGAAAACCGCAACCGAACTTAAAGCATCGCTGCGGTGATGCCAGGCATTGGCATAAAGTGCGGGGCTATGAGATTGAATCGCGATTTTTTGAGTGGCTCTATAAAGCCACTCTTTAGCGACAATTGAAATTATCGCGGCTATGAGAACTGCGAACCGTGGGGCGGTAACTACGTCTCTGGCTATCGCCACAGTGGCGTAGTAAATCATTACCCCCCCTACAAGAATTAAGACTAATGCAATTAACCCGGCTGAGAAAGTTTCCGCCCGCCCGTGACCGTAGGGGTGGCTCTGGTCAGGTTCTTTCGAACCCAGACGCAGGCCCAATAGCACAACTGCATCAGTGGCTACATCAGAAAGTGAATGGACCCCGTCGGCTAATAGTGCCAGAGAGCCTGCCAGCGAACCAATGACGACCTTGATAACTGCCAGGGCAATATTTACCGCGATACCGATATACGTGATAGATTTTATTTGCCTGCTGGCAATTGTTCGTTTGTCGTTGCGCATCAGCATGTCAATCCAACACTTCTTTGCGTATTTTCAAAACCACATCCACATATTTTTCAGCAGTAAGCCGGTCTTTCGCCTCAACGATAATCCTCATTACAGGTTCGGTATTACTTGTTCGCAAGTGCAGCCAGCCATCGTCAAAATCGAATCTACAGCCGTCGGTTGTATTGAGCTTTGCATCAGCGAAAGTCTTCTTTACCGAATTCAAGATTTGTTGCCCCTGCAACTTGTCTGCGGCGAATGTACCTTTACTTATATAATAGCCGCCTATCTCACCAACCAATTGGCCTATCGTTTTTCCTGTTTCAGCCATTAATTGCAGAACAAGAACAATACCAACAAGGCTGTCGCGGACCGGACCCACTCGCAAATCAATCACACCCCCGTTACCTTCTCCGCCGATGATACAATCGTGTTCTAACATCGCTGCGGCAACATTGGCCTCGCCCACAGCAGTACGAATAACCTGACCGCCGGCCCTCTCAGCAATATCATCAATCATTCTTGAAGTCGAAAGATTCGTGGCCGCCCTACCCGTTCTTTTGCCGAAAATATATTGTGCCGCCAGAGCAAGAGAATACTCCTCGCCGATGTAGTTCCCATTCTCGTCAACAATTGCCAACCTGTCAGCGTCCGGGTCCTGAGCAAAACCAACCTCGGCTCCTTTGGTTTTTACTATTTCACAAAGGCCCCTTAAGTTCTCGGCAGTCGGTTCAGGCCCATGAGCAAACAAGCCGCTCGGCTCATCGTTTATTGCATAAACTTCACAACCAAGTTCAGCTAACATCTTTTTAGTAACCCGCCCCCCTGCCCCGTTGACGCTGTCCAAAACAACCTTGAATTTTTTCGCAGCGATTGCCCCTCTGTCAACAATCGCCAAAACCTTAGCGATGTGAGTGGCATCGGTCTGCTCGTTGGCAGTTACATTACCACAATCAGACAAATCTACGAGACCAAAATGTTTATCGAAAAAATATTTCTTTACTTGTTCTGCTGAATCGCCCGGTGGAGCAACACCGTTACCAAGCAATAGTTTTATGCCGTTGTATTGGCCCGGATTATGCGAAGCTGTTATAACTACCCCACCTGCACAGCCCAGCTCCCTCAACATAATGCCTACGCCGGGCGTCGTTACAACCCCCAAATCAATCACGTCAAACCCTACCTTATACAATCCTTCTGCAACAGCAGACCCAAGCTTCTGGCCGCTGGGCCGCGAATCCCTCCCGATACAGGCCGACAATCTCTCCGTTTTTTCCGCGTGGTTTTCTTTGAGAAATGTCCCGAACGCACAGCCGTAGTCAGTGGCCACAGAAGTTGTGAGGTTTTCACCCACGATGCCTCTCAACCCACTGACACTTATTATTAACTGTTCAGCCACATCAAAAACTCCATGTGCCCATCGCAATAACGCAATGATTATGTCATTGCGGGCGTTTTCTCACCGTCATTGCGAGCATTTTCTCGCCGTCATTGCGAGCGTTTTCTCACCGTCATTGCGAGCGAAGCGAAGCAATCTCTTTTATATTTAGGAGGAACTTGCGGTTTCACCGCGGGTTCCTCCGACAAGTTACAAGCATCGAGTATCGAGCATTGATCCCTTGTCATTCTGAGCGCAGCGAAGAATCTCATCACCCACCGCTCACCAATTAACCACTCACTAATTAACCATCGAAGATCCGCCGTCTTTTGGCGGACTCACCATCCTGCGAGTATCGAGCATCGAGCATTAGCCCAGCTTGCAGACATAAATCTCGTTCACGAACTCAAGTTTGCCGAGCTCTTCAAGCGCTTTTGCATCGGGTTCCTTGTCGAGACTGACGGCAAGAATAGCCTTTCCCTCTGCCGGCTTTTGCCCCACGCCCATAGTGCAGATATTGATATTATGCCTGCCGCAGAGTGTTCCGACCGAACCGATGACGCCGGGCTTGTCATCGTTAAAGATAACCAAAACCGCCCCCTGCGGCGTCATTTCAATATTGAACCCATCGATTTCAATAATTCGCAGCAGCGTCCCACCAAAAACCGAGCCGGTCACCGTGCGTGTAACCTTATCCGTAACGACCTTGGCGCTGAAACTTGCAGACACGTCTTTGGACTCGGTATTTTTGGTCTCGTCTATGCTTATACCCCGCTCTTTAGATAAAACCGGAGTGTTGACCATATTCAACGGCATATCAAAGTGTTTTTGCAACAATCCAATCGCAAAATTAAGACTAACCTGCTCGATGGCCATTTCGGCAATCAAGCCGCGATACTGCACCTCAATGCCCTTGATTTGGCCCGGCCCAATCGTGCTGACAAGAGTTCCGATTCGCCGGGCAAGTTCTGCATACTGGCTTATAATTGCCGGGACAGCACCTGTCGTCGACGGAGCATTAAGGGCATTCTTGACCGGCCCGCCTTTGATAGCATCAACAAGGATTTGAGCTGCCTCGACCGCAACCTCAATTTGGGCCTCTTCTGTGCTCGCGCCTAAATGCGGCGTAACAATGCAATTCTCAAATTCGGAAAACCGGGTATTCTCCGGCGGTTCCTTGGGATAAACATCAAGAGCAGCACCGGCGATACGCTTCTCGGCAAGGGCATCATAGAGCGCATCTTCGTTAATAATACCGCCGCGCGCGCAATTGATTAGCCGAACGGTCGGCTTCATCATTTTTATTTGCTCTGCGCCAATCATATTCAACGTCTGCTCATTTCGCGGTACATGAACGCTGATATAATCGGCTTCCTTGAAGATTCGCTCTAAGCTGTCGCATATTTCAACGCCGATTTTTCCCGCATCAGGCGGTGCAGCTAATGGGTCATAGCCTAAGATTTTCATATTGAAGCCTTTTGCCATTTTCGCCACAGCCATACCAATCCTGCCTAATCCTATCAAGCCGAGCACTTTATTATTCAACTGGTTGCCCATATATTTTTTTCTGTCCCAGGCCCCGCCTTTTAAGCTTGTGCAGGCCGGCACAACGTTCCGGCTCATCCCAAGTATTAACGCCATCGTATGTTCAGCGGCGCTGAGGGTATTACCGCCGGGCGTATTCATAACCAGGATACCCTTTCTTGTGGCCTCCGGGATGTCGATATTATCAACGCCGACACCCGCCCGGGCGATTGCCTTTAATTTACCATGACTACTCAAGACCTTAGCCGTAACCTTCGTACCGCTTCGGATGATTATGCCGTCGTGTTCACCGATAATCTTAGCTAATTCATCTTCGCTTATTCCGGTTTTAACAACAGCCTCAACGCCGTCCATCGATTTGAGTAAATCGATACCTTCTTGTGCAAGTTTGTCTGTAATCAGAACCTTAATCATTGACCAGCTCCAAAAAAAGTACTTGTTCAATCTTAAAATCCATATTTTAGTCAGACTTCTAATTATTGCAAGCGCAGAAAATTTATGGACACATAGAGAAGTGAATATGTTACAAAGCAAAGCGTGGCAATCCCCTTCTGAATAATCAATATCGTAGATTTACCTTTGCTCAAAAACCCTTCTCCGGAAGGGCTTAATCAATTATAAACGCTCATTAAAACCTACAAAGAAAACTATAATTCTTTTAGCTCAACTAAAAGAATTCTACCTTGAGCCACGTGCTGAGCAATGTCGAATGAGCAGGCGAATCATTCACCACCCAGTTACTACTCATTATCCACTCATTAACAACTCACTACTCACTTGTGAATTTTTTTTCATAAATTCTGCGATCTTCCCTTGACCTTTCGAGACTTTTTATCGATTTGTTTTCGTGAATTGGGCAAATTTCGTCAAAAAATACTTGTTTTTGAATTTATCTGAAAAAATGCTAAACAATACGATAAAACGCTCATTTTCAAAATCGTTCTAAATCATCATAAGCATTTATTTATCAAATACTTGTAAAAATTTTCAAAAATGTCTGAAAAACTAAATGTCCATACACTTACCCCTTCATGTGCTCTCTTAATCAAAAATCCACTCTGACTCATATTTTCCATATTACCTATATTTACATGCTGCTGCCTTCTACATACTCTTCCTGACCTCGAATTACCATTTTTTTTCATAAAAAGTCGTTTTTTATTCTTTAAAGCGTTTTACAAAATTTGTCCCTTCTGTACAGCTATTTATTATCGCTGGAAAAACAGCAAAAAAAGTATCTTTAATAGTCTGAATAACTAAATGTCCAATATATAATTTATCTGTCAAAAAGGTTTTAATGTCGTATAATAGAATGGATTCAAAACTAAATAGTTAAAGGGAAGACTCTGATGGGAAAGATGAAAGAAGCACAAAAGCTTCCTCCTGTAGAGCAGTTAAGGGGTAGAACCCTCGGCAGAATACTCATTAAGATGGGTGTGCTCAGCAGGGAAAAGGTCCATGAATGCCTGAAAATCCAGAGCCAACGGCAAGGGGTAAAAATAGGCCAGATTTTCCTTGAACTGGGTCTTGTTGATGAAGTCCAACTACAGATGGCACTTGCGGCCCAACGCGGAATGGAATATGTGAGCCTTGATGGTTTTGATATTCCTCCTGATGTGGTCGAAAAGGTCCCGGCGCAAATGGCAAAGACATACCACATCGTACCAATTGAATATAATCGAGAACAAAATGAATTGACCGTTGCCCTTGACAGCCCCGATAACTTCAGAGCTACCGACGATCTAAGCACACTGATGGGTTTTAAGGTTACTGCGAAGATCACCGACCGTGATGTGTTGGAAAGTGCTTTGACGAAATATTACGCGACACAGGACGAAAACATCACTGAGCTGATAGACGAAATACAAGGTGATAGTTTCCTTGCGGAATTTGAGGGCAGAAATCAAAGTATTGACCTGGATGAATTGAAGGAACTGTCTGAATCGAATCCCGTCAAGAAACTGCTTAACCTGGTTTTGCTGCAGGCGATTCGTGACAAGGCCTCGGACATCCATTTTGAGCCCTTTGAAAATGAGTATAAGATGCGTTACCGCATTGATGGTGTGCTCTACGAAATGGTTCCTCCACCAAAATACATTGCTGCGGCTCTTAGCTCACGTATAAAGGTTATGGCAAACCTGGACATCGCTGAGAGACGTCTGCCACAGGACGGCCGAATATCACTGACGGTAGAGAACAATCCAATTGATTTGCGTGTTAGTGTTCTGCCGACAATGTTCGGAGAAAGTGTTGTATTGCGTGTTCTGGATAGAAGCCAGGCCATGTTTGATTTGGGGGCACTTGGATTAAGGCCGGATGCCCAGGAAATAATCCGTCAGCTTATACACAAGCCTAACGGTATTATAATTGTTACCGGTCCTACCGGATGCGGCAAAACCACCACTCTTTACTCAGCTTTACATGAGCTTAATGATATTGGGACGAAGATAATTACCACTGAGGACCCGATAGAATATGACATTGACGGTATTATTCAGGTTCAAATGAAACCGGCTATTGGCCTGGTATTCGCAAGGTGCCTTCGGTCAATTTTGCGTCAGGACCCCGATATTATATTAGTCGGAGAGATTCGTGACCTTGAAACAGCAGAGATTGCCGCCCAGTCCTCTCTGACAGGCCACATTGTATTTACCACCCTGCACACAACCGATGCCCCAAGTTCGATAGCACGACTTTTAGATTTGGGGATTGAGCCGTTTCTTCTTACCGCTACTATTGAAGGCATCGTCTCCCAGCGATTGGTGAGGAAAATATGTGAAAACTGCAAAACCGCGTTCGAGCCAAGTGAATCGCAATTAATGGAGTTACAACTTACGCCGGATGATATTAAAGGTAAGAAGTTTTATTATGGCCGAGGTTGCAGCAAGTGTAACGGTACCGGTTATAGAGGTCGAACGGGTGTTTTTGAGATTATGGTATTCAATGATGAGATACGAGACTTGGTTATGAATCAGGCTTCGACGGCGGTTCTGCGTTCGGCAGGCCAGAAAGCAGGTATGAGGCTGCTGCGTGATAACGGCCTGGAAGCAATATATGACGGCATTACCACCATAGATGAGGTTGTAAAAGAAACGATAATGGAAGAAGTATAGGAGGGACTGGTTCGTTATGAATCGGGACTTAATAGATAATCGTCAATACAAAGGAGGTATTTAAGATGCCAGTTTTTCAATATGCAGCGCTGGATGCTCAGGGCGTAGAGATAAAAGACGAGATAGACGCCCTCAGCCAGAAGGAAGCAATAAGCAAGATACGCAATTTGGGGTATTTCCCAACGAAGGTCCGTGAACGAGGTGCGGGGAAGAAGCCGGGAGCGAAAAAAGCTGCTGCGACGCCGACGCGCAAACGAGGTGCTGGCGGCAAGGTCAAAATCAAATATCTAACACAATTTGCAAGACAGCTTTCGACGCTCCAGGATGCGGGTTTGCCCATTTTGCGGTCGTTGAGGATTCTCGAGGAACAGCAAAAGTCTGGGACATTCAAGAGGGTTATCGGTTACGTAGCCGATGACATTGAGGGCGGTTCCACGCTCTCGGAAGCTATGGCCAGATACCCCAAAACCTTTGACCGGCTGTTCACCGGCATGGTTGCGGCAGGTGAGACCGGCGGTGTGCTGGATTTGATATTGGCACGTGTGGCTGACTTTATGGAAAAGGCACAGAAACTCAAATCGCGAGTTAAAAGCGCAATGGTATATCCGGCGGTGGTCTTGACCGCGGCTTTCACTATTCTCTTGCTGTTGATGAAATATGTGATACCGCAGTTTAAGACGGTGCTTGAGGAGATGGTCTCAGGTGAGCTGAACCGGGTAACGACCACAGTGCTCGGAATAAGCAACTGGATTGCCACACAATATGGCTGGGCGGTCATAATAGGCATTCCGTTTGGAATAATTTTTCTGCTCAAAATTGCGAGGAAGTTTCGCACCGGCAGATATGTTCTGGATTCAATAAAACTGAAGCTGCCGGTTATGGGACAGCTTACCAATAAAGTGTCGGTAACACGATGGACCAGAACACTCGGAACATTGATTGGTGCCGGTGTGCCGATTCTGGACGCCCTTACTGTTACGCGTGAGACAGCGGGAAACGAAGTCTTTGCCAATATGCTCAACAATGTCCACAATTCCATCAGGCAGGGCGATACATTTGCCGACCCTCTACGGCAGTCCAAAACCGTTGACTTAATCGTTTCCAATATGGTTGCCGTGGGTGAGGAAACAGGTGACCTGGACAAAATGCTTCTGAAAGTGGCGGACAACTTCGATGAGCAGGTTGACGTGCTGGTTGCCTCGTTAATGTCGATGCTGGAGCCGATTATAATTCTTGTGCTTGGCAGTATCGTTATGACTATTGTCTTGTCGGTATTTTTACCAATGATACAGGTTATCACGAGCTTGGGCTCGCAGGCATAAGAACTGAATTAATAAATTAAACGTTTAACCTAAAGTAAGGAGAAAAGAAATGAAATCAATCGTCAAACAGTCCAACAGAAAGGCGGCATTTACCATTATAGAGCTGCTAACGGTTATGAGCATTATTGTAATTCTCATAGGCGTTCTTGTACCGGCGTTGAACAACGTCAGGAAGTTTGCCCAGAAGGTCAAACAAATGGCCCAGCTTCACAGCATCGAGGCTGCCATAGAACTTTTCAGTAACGAGAATGATGGTTATCCACCTTCTGCTGCGCTGGACGGAGCCGGCCAACCATACTGTGGTGCGATGAAGCTTTGCGAGGCAATGATGGGCCGGGATTTGTTGGGCTTTCACCCGGATTCGGCCTTTAGGGCGGATGGTATGGACACTGCCGGTATTAAGAATATATACTCACCTACTGACGATAATTTAAAAGCAAGATTGGGGCCATATCTGCAATTTGAAAATGCTAACGCTTACATGCTGGCAAAAATATACAGCACTGGTCAGACAGCTCCTTTCCAGGAAAACAGTTTTGTTTTATGTGATGTATATACACGTCAGATGCGAACAGGGGAAAAGACTGGTATGCCCATACTTTACTACAAGGCGGAGACGTCTAATAACCTGCATGACCCCAACACCGCGCCAACACCTCAGGACAATATGGGTAATATCTACAATTACTGGGACAATCACGCTCTGGTTAATCTCGGCAAGCCGTGGGAAGAAGCAGGTAAAGCTACGACGCATAGTCTTTCAGAGCCTGCAAGATTCTACAGAAATACAAGGAACGATAAGATTACCATGATGCGCCGACCTTATAGGTCTGACTCTTACATACTTCTCTCTGCAGGCTATGATGGCGAGTACGGTACTGCTGACGACATATGCAATTTTGAGTGGAAATACAGAGAATGACGGCTTCGGGGAGGTGGAAGTTTGAGTGTTTAGTTTTGAATTACATGAAGATTCTCCCCCTTCGACCCTTCAGCGGAGTTTACCCTGAGCGTAGCCGAACGGGCTCAGGGCTGAAAGTTTGTTTCGCTCAGAATGATAAAAGGGGCATGGGAATATTATTGTGTTTTTGATTAGTTTCATAGGCATATAAAAAGAGGGAATAACTGTGAGGCGAAAAAGGACAGGATTTACAATTGTTGAGTTGTTAGCGGCTCTTGGGATAATTGCATTGATGGTT
>Ga0315539_1001121_pt1 | contig 19907 bp, 18 predicted proteins | sample SalMarSW160150MG_FD_203097 | JGI IMG/M metagenome (GOLD analysis project Ga0315539, IMG submission 203097) | Salt marsh sediment microbial communities from the Plum Island Ecosystem LTER, Massachusetts, United States - Salt Marsh Sediment SW1601-150 ... | reverse complement strand
GTGATTAACCAAGTTGAAGAGCTCTCTCCTTGCCACATTGACCACGCATATTTATAGAAATATATTTGTCCGCTTCGTGCTTTATGTGCATATAAGTCAACTCCTGTTGTGTAACTTGTTCCAGTGTTAGGGGGATTGTGCGGAGCATTATATAAACATACATCAGTTTTTGTGTTAATTCTTACCACTTTGCCTTCAGGGGTCTTCAATATTTTTGCCATTATTGGCCTCCTTCTGAAGGGCTCGCTTGTTAATTTATTTATCAAAGAACTACTATTATATATGCAAGAACTGTTCCAGAATTATACTGAACCGCCTTAAATCAATACAATTCAATACAATATGATTAAATACTAAAGATAGTATAATCAAGGATAATTAAACAAAACTTGACATCAAAACACATAGAGAGCCTACAAACTCTTATAATACAACGGTCAAAGGGTGTTAAAAAGAATTTGACTAAATTAAATATAATTAAACATAATTAAGGGTAACAATACGAACAGGAAAGAATACTAAAAAGAGCACTTGCGGGCTAAGCAAGAGAATTCAGAAAGAATTCGTCGGGCTGTCTCTTTACATTTACTTAATAGTAAAAGTAACATATATATAATATATATAACTAACTATATTTTAATTGAAATGTTATTCTATTCACAAAAACAGTTATTCAAAAGAACTCACGCCTAATTGTAAAGTACTCTGCTTTATAAAGGACTTTAAGAATTTGTGAGGGGAGAAGTAACCAACTCTTGAATAAACTTTTAAATTAAAAGATTCAAAAGGTTTTGGGTTGCGCTCCGCCATCTACGGAGCTGTTTAGCCCTTGCCATCTTTTGTGGTTTTTCCTCTCTTTTTGAGGCTTAAATTAAGTTTACATAATAGCTTATTATCAGACATTGTTAAGGTCAAGTCCTTGTATTTCAGCTACTTGTAAGGAGTTGAGTAATAGCCCAGTTTTCGACCCTTTAACCCCCCAAGCCGAAGCCCTGAATCATCGGAAACCTTCCCCCAAACACGCTCACAATTTTTCTGATTTTGGGATTTTCCTCTAAATTCCTGTAAGCAAAGACTAAAATTATCTCTTTTCATACACCAATCAGAGTTATTTATTTTCAAGGGTAGAAGGCGTTTTTTAGGGGTGTCTTTACACCTAACTCACACCTAACTCACACCTTTACAGCCCCGTTGAGAGTTCCTATACTGTGGATATGAAAGTTCTTTGTGATGTAGAGTACATTGTTAAACCACAGCCCCGCGAGGGGTTGATAAAGCCTAAAAGGAGGGTTTTATGGCAAAATATAGTGCAGTTATAGTTTTTAACGACAAGGATAAAGAACCGATTCCGTTGAGTGGAATTGAAGGGGAGGCAGTTAATATAGTCAAGGGGAATATCGATAGGATGTTTGTGAATGGCTATGTCCGGGTTGACGGGACGTTTGATGAGAAGGCGACGAAGACTCAGAAAACATCGGTTGTATCGAAGTTCTTTGCGTTGGAAGAGATAGATCATGTTGACGTGGTTGAAACAAAGGATCTCCCCCAGGAATCGAAAGAGACGAAGGCAGCCAGGAAGAAAGCTAACAAAGAGACGAAGTAATGCGAGGTTCGGGATGTCCGAAAAATGGATCCCGAAAAAGTTGAAGAAGGGACGTGTTGCTAAGTACCTGAGAGTGAAATATGGCAGTGCAGCGTTTACTAAGGATGGGAAGAAAATAAAAATAGAATATATCCGGAAAGCTATTGCGGATTTGAAAGCAAAAGGTGGCAACTCAAGTTTGATTCGGGCTCTGAGATTGGCGATAACTTTTAAAGGGATGAAGAGGTGAGGAGGTATGCCGAAAAAATTAGAGCGAAAGCTGAAAAGAAAAGCACGGAAAAAATTCGGTTCAACTACCTCGAAAAGAGCAAGAAAATATATCTATGGGACTTTAAGGAAAACAGGATGGACACCCGGGAGACGCAAGAAACGTAAAAAAAAAGGAGTTAAATTGACTGAAAATTTGAGAGAAGAAAAAACGGAAGACACAGAAAAAGTTTATGCTGTAAAAGCCGAAGTTTATTCGCGGGTTGTTGGGTACTATAGGCCGGTTCATGATTGGAATGAGGGTAAAAGAGAAGAATTTAAAGAGAGAAGATATTTAAGAACAGAAGAATAAAAAAGGAGATAATATGTCCTTAAAATATAGCGCAAAAATAATTTTCGATGATAAAAAAGAAGAACCGATAGAATTAATTGCTGATTCGAATTTAAAAATTGTCAGGGAGAAAATTGAAAGTTTGTTCCGGAGTGGATGTGTTAAAAGAACACTTCTGAATGATGCTATGGTAGGCGCTGCTTCAAAGAAAGGCTATCGTTGTGTCTTGGAAAAGTATTATAGTCTCGATGAAATAGATCATATTCAGTTGATTGAGGAGTTTATCCCGGATAAAAATGGCAAAGACTGAAGAAACTCCCAAAGATTTTGATGAGTATTACCAGAAGTTTCAAGATTCGGTCCAGGAGGCTGGATCTGAAGAAGAATGGGCGAAGAAAAATGCCGGCGCGATGTTTATGTACTTGTTGGAACAACTTCCTACCGCTAAGGGCGGGCAAATGGTTATTATCCAAAAAATGATTACTGCATTGAAAGAATTTATGCCGAAAAGAATGCCCCAGGAAAAGCGGAAAGAGAAAGGTTATTTATCAAAGGATGATATTAAAGCAATTCATAAATTGGTGGAGGTTTTAAAGAAAAATACGGAAGATGCTAAAATCAAAATCACTGACTTACATCTGTCTGGTCTTGGTAATAGGATGCAGTTTAGCTCCGATAAAGATGCAGAGATATCCAGGCTACCCCGAAATTAATTACGACTTTACTGAAGAACAGATAATGCTTGCGGACTTGTTCCGCAACAATCTCTATTTAACAACTAAATATCTTTGCGGGTTTAATGAAGAGAACGTAACACCCGGATTGACAGGATTAGAATATCCAATGAATTCTGAATTGCATGGGACGGGTGCTTCAATCGTTCAATGGTTCCTATGGGATCGTATGTTGTTTATGTGGCCTCGAGGATATTTTACCAGTTCACTCTTGGTTATTGGGTTCCCCGTATGGTTAATTATTAATGACCCCTGTGTACGAATGGCTCTCGGAGCTTATAAAGAGGGAATAGGGACCGCTATATCTCTGAAAATACAATCGATTATTCTGAGTGATAGATTTAAGGCGATCTTCCCCGAACTTACTCCTGGGAGGAAATGGACTGAGGCTGCTTTCTCCATTAATAGAGCACAGGAATTTACAGAGGAAACTTTTGAGGTGATATGCCCGGGAAGTTCCGCTGAATCGAAACACTTTGACGTAATGTTTACAACTGACGTTATCAATGAATCTAATTACCGGTCTATGTCGGAACTCGAGAAAATTATTTCTTGGGCGAATAACTTGACAAATTTGTCGACCAGCAGCCAGACTAAAATACTCCATGAGGGGACTGCTTGGCACATAAAAGACCTCTATTCGTACATTATGAAAGAACATCCGGAATATGTTATTTATCGCTTAGGAGCTGGTGGTTTTGGAGAACCTTTAACTTTTGAACAGAAATATCCCGAAAAAGTTCTTGAACGGAAGAGAAAATACGATTTAACCCCAAAACAATATGCAGCAAATTTCGATCTAACACCAATCGCTGAAGGAGAATCCCCTCTGTCCGGATATCAATTCTTACGATACCGAGAAATTAGAGAAAAAGGGAAAATCGTCGCTTATGAGATCTATGATGAAGATTCAGGAGAAATAGTCGATACTTGGAAGGAACCAATTCTCGAGAATGGAACTTTGGCAGTTCTGGATCCAGCTACCGCAAAACATGGAAAAGATTTTAATTGTACTGTTGTTGGGAAAAGAGATATAAGGGGAAGATGGCTTATCCGGTACGGCAGAGCAGTTAAAGAGATGGGACAGGTTGAGAAACTTAAGGAATTAGAAAAGATAGATACTTATTTTACCCCTTTTAAAATCGGTATCGAAATAGCAGCTCTTACGGAAATAGATAAAGAACTCGGCGATCGAAGATCAAGAGGAGATTCAAGGATAGACCATAAAGTTGTTGAATTATCTCCTCATAATATTGAAAAAATGAAACGAATGATAAATGCTTTAGAAATATATTTGTTTCGTAAAGAAATCGCTTTCCATGAAAGTATTCCTACTCGCTATATTGATCAAATTAGATTATCGGGGCAGGTTGAATTTCATGATTTTGCGGATGCGGTTGCTCATCTGCCGGAATTGGCGAAAAAGTTTCATATAGAACCTCAAGTTGAAGTATCAGATAGTTATATGGGGGATGAGAATGTTTATCCTGAAGCTTGGGGAGAATCTGAGGAAGAAGATATTTACGATTTGACAATGGGGATATATGGCTAAATTTAAACTAAGTGAAGACCTGAAAGAATTAGGGGCTAAATGGAAGATTAAACTCCAAGAAGCCGAAGAAGAAAGAGCTAAGGAAGAACCTAAATGGTTTCAACTTTATAAACTTTGGAGAGGGATCCCACCTAAATTACCAAGAACTCAAGTAGGGAAAAGAGCTAATATTTTCGTTCCGTTTGTGTTTCCGGCGATTATGACAATTCAGGCGCGGGAAATGATGTATTTTATGGGTACAAGCGCAAATCTTACTGTTGAAATAGCAGGAGCAAATGCAAAACCAGAAATACACCAATTACAATTGAGAGCACAAAATTCTATGGAATATTTGCTATCACAAGCTTATAGATTTACCCGTCAATATAATATTAATCAGGATAGACTTATTTATGGATATTGCCCCTCGAAATTAATGCCAGCGGAAGACGCTTATGATGTTTTCCGGACAGAATTAATTCATCCGTGGAATTTCTTATATGATCCGGGTGTTAGAGAATGGTGCGATGTGAGATGGGCTGCACATTGGAAAGTTGTACCTATTTCTTATCTTGAAGGTAAAGAGCCATATATCCAAGAAGTAGTTAAGGCTATTTCGGAGGGGGATGTTAATCTCGATAAAAGATACCCTCATAATCCAAAGAAAGGGATTTTGTTAACTGAAGTGTGGGATAAGGAAACGGGGAAAATGTTCGCTTTAGTAAACCAAGAAACTGTTGTTAGAAAACCAGAAGAATTTCCGCATAATAAATTCCCTTATTTCTTGCATATCGATAACCCTGAATCTTTGAGGATCCCCGCTATCGGAGAATCGGAATTGGCAAAATGGTTGCAATTAGAAATAAATATTTTACGCAATCAGAGATTGGATAATGTCCATCGAATGGTTCATGACAGATTACTTTGCCCTCCCGGTGTTAATAAATATGAACTGCAAAATTCCAGACCGGGAGCAATTCTTAACTGGACTGGCGAAGCGAAAGTGGAATCTATTCCAGTTACTGACGTAACTAAAAGTTTAGAATTTTTGGATATAAATAGATTAAAGGATGAAATGAGATGGCTGACAGGAGTCCTCCCCGGATCAACAGGGGAAATGCCAAGTAAAAGATTGACGACACCTGAAGTTGGAGTAATGACCAGAGGGGCTGGTTCAAGGTTCTGGTTAAGAGAAAAGGTGGCGGAAGATCATTATTGGAAACCTTGGAGTGATGGGGGTCTGGATCTTCTTCAGTACGCACCAAAAGACTTTTTTGAAAAATGCGCTTCTATGGGAAATGATTGGGATAACAAACTTAAACCATCTGATTTAAAAAAGTATGATGTACAGATTAAACCGAGAATGAGTGAAGATATTATTAATGATATGAGACTACGAGAAACTGTACTAACTGTTTTGAAAATTAGTGGGATTGCTTGGGCTGATTGGGTTGATAGGGGGAAAGCCCTAGATGTTTTTTTAGATGCTTTCCGGGATGTCCCGGGAATTCGACAAATTTTCGCAAACCGCCCTAAAGAGCCTCAAACCATGGAACAACAAAGTAGTAACTTGGAAAATGTTTTATCTACATTGAGGGGCCAACCAGGGCAAGAAAAACTCACAACCACTTAGGAGGTTATATGCGTAAAGGAATTTTGTTTGTTTTATTGGCTATGCTTATCTCTCTTTCGTTTTTTGCACTGCAAGATAGGTTTTATAACATAACGGAAAGCTCTGTTGTTGCAGGAGATGCTGATCCTACCTTGATAGATGTAAATGCTGTTTTCCCTGCAAATACATATGAAGCGGTTTTATTCACTATTTTGATAGATGCTTCAGGAATAGCAGATGATACTGCGGTGGTCGTAACAGAGATTTGTCCTTACGTTGGATACGAAAGTGGAGTGGATTCATTGTTTCCTGCGGAAAAGTATCCGATCCCTGATTCAAATACACTTGTAGTGACAGCTCTGACGGATACTTTTTTACTTGATACTCTTCCGCTTTATGGGCATTTTACTGTTTATGATGTTAAGTCGAAAGTTACAATTATTTTGGCTGATGATACTTTAAATGCCCTAGCTTACTTTACTGGAATTCCAAGGAAATAGGATAGCCAATGAGCGATGTAGATAGAGATATTCAATTCGATCGAGATTTTGAGGAACTTCGAAAGAAGAAATCTATCTACGAACGTCTTGTGAAAAAGGAAGACGTTATCGGGGCTTTATTTGATTTGCTTGAAATCGATGAAGAGAAATATGATAAGGCCCTACGATATGGTAAAGGGGATAAGGATCCTCAATATAAAATTATTTTAAACTATATTGAACATCTTAGAAATTATATTGAAGAAGCCCCCCGAAGACTTGAAGAAGTTAAAGAGTTAATAGCAGATGTGGATACGGGTGATTTTATGGAAGATTGGACGAACAACTATTGGCCACTCTTTGGTGGATCACGGAAAAAGAAAGAGCGAGAAAAGATGGGAAGAAAACTGCAAGAAGCTCTGTATAAATTTAAGTTCAATCAATCTAGATCTACCCCCACAAAAAAGGAGGCTTAAATGCCAGGATTAAATAACCCCCCGGATAAGGGAGATCCCCCGGATAAGGGTACAGGAATAACAGGAGGAGCCGGATTCTCTCTTGACTCTATTGAAGATGAAGAACTTAGAGAATTTGCTCAAAGAAAATTTGGATCTTCTATCGAAGGAATGACTCCTCAAGAGATAGCTTTGAAGGCTTTAGAAATGCAACGCAATCAAGAAAAATTGCATTCGAAACAGGAAGGTGAACTTGGATCTCTTAGAAAGCAAATCAATGAGATTGCTTCTGGAAGAGTCTCGCCAGAACTTGATAAACAAAACCAGCCCAATATCGAAGAAGGAGGACTCTCAGTGGAAGATCTTGATGATTTGGGTTCTAAGTTGACAAGGTTGGACGAATTAAGTGAAAAGCTCTCTAAGTTCCCCGACGCAACTAAAGAGATTGAAACGATAAAAAAGCAAGCGGAAACTATGTTGAACAACATGAAAAACAGCATGAGCCAGATGAATAGATTCGACAGCTTGGCTTCGATGAGAAACAAAAAAATTATCGCAGAAATGATAGAAGAAGATTTTAATCTTTTAAAGGGAGAATTTGAGAAGGATAAGGATGGTGAGAAAAAGGCATTCACTTTAGTGGAAAAACTCTTGCCGTATTTACATGAGGATCCTAAGAAAAATCCTCTGGGAGAAAAGACTCAATCTTTTCTGGATATTGCATGGAGCAGACCTCATCCCCTTTTGGCAGTACGGGATATGTTTTTTCCTAAAGAGATTCCTTTAAAACCGTCCCCTTCAGAAGGTGGAGGTAAATCCTCTATCCCCGGCGATCAACCCTCCGAACCAGCAGAAAAAAAGTACTTAGATCATCTTGTTGATTTGACTAACAAAGACTTTGTAGAAGGAGTAACCAGATAAACATTTAGGAGGTTATGATATATGGCAGCACCAGATTATACACCTAGTTATTGGAAGGATGTACTGGATTCCGCCAAGGATTTACAGGATGTCGATCCGATAATAGCTAGAGCAGCTAAAGTTCATACACCTTTTAATCAACTTTTAAATAAGATAGGGTTTAATGATACCGATACTACTGAGATTGATTGGCATTACGAACCAGCCGAAAAAAGATCTGCGGTAATTGCAAGTTTTGATACGGACGGAGATGGAACAGGTATTAATTTTGACGACACAACTGGGTTCTTCCCTGGAGATCTCTTGCAAGCACTTGGTTCTAGTAGAGATACAGAGCAAATAAGACTTGATTCGGTTGATGATTCAACTGATACAACTGCAACTCGAGAAGCGAATGGATCAACCAAAGTAACTTATCAAGTTGGAGATAGGTTATTCTTGGCTGGTAAACAACATGAAGAGGGTGGGGATGCTTCTAGAGAATATCACACTCCGAGTAAGTTGACCAATCATATGTACCTGAATAGTGCTCTTGTGGCACGTTCTTTAGTCCGACTCAAACAGAAGTCTCGAATTGATGATCTTCCTTGGGAGGATGCTAGGGTTGTGGCGGAATTCAAGAAAGATTATGAGAGAAATTTCTTCTGGGGCCAGGATCATGAAGCAGCAGCTAATGATGAATGGTGGTCCGGAGATGGTCTCTACGAATGGGTTAAATGGGCAAATACCAATGATGATGAGGTATCCCATATTATCCCCATAGCTTTGAGTGCTTTCGGCCCTGAAGCTTGGAGAGACGCTTGTGAGAAGATGAATGTTCATAGAATTTCTACGGACATTTATCTATTCACCGGTGGAACTCTTTTCGAAGAGATCTATAAGATGTACGACGGGAAGAGAACTATTACCTCTCAGGATTTCTTAGAATTCAGGATAGATCGAATTCCATCTTGGACTGGAGATTATTTCATCAATCTCGTAAGACATCCTATGTTTGAAGAAGAAATTGCGGGATGGGCTTTTAAAGTCGATCCGGCAGTCGTTTCGGGTAAAACTTTTTATCCGTGGGTTCAGTGGCCAGTTGATTTCAGGTCGCATGGTAGAACTCAAAAAGGATTTATGATCTATGGGGCTAAAACCTTAAAGGTTAGAAATCCCTTTACCCTATCTCTTATTAAGTTGACTTAAAGGCTGAAAAACTGATAAACTGAAGGGGTCGGGTTAGAGGCCCGTCCCCTTTTAAAACTGGAGGTTTTTAAAATGGAAGAAAAAAAAGTAGTGAAACTCTCAAATGTTTTGGCGGTTGCTAATTCATGTTTAGTTAAAAACGGAAAGGAAAAAATAGATTACTCGGAGATTTTAGATCGTATTGAAGAGAATTATAAAGATTTCTCGGTAGAAGAATATAGAGAAGAACAGAAAATTTGGTTTAAGACTATTCCCAAGGAAATAGCTGATGATATTCGACTTTTCTATTGCCAGGGCGTAGCATTCCCTCCGGATTACGAAGAACATATTTATATTGCTTTCCCGATCGCTCGACAGGCAATTTTCGTTCCTCTTTACCCGTATGATTTTTTGAAAGCTCAATATATGACTCCAGCTCATCCCGAATATGCGGATTATGTGGAAAAGAAAAAAACTATCTCCATGAGGGCTAATACACATGGTGTAATAGATCTGGCTTATTACAAGAAAGAGTTTCCCAACAGAACTGAAGAAGAGAAGAAAAAGTACACTATGCGCTTTTATGCAGATTGGATACTTAATGCTTACGCAAAAGCAGGCGCAAAAGAGGTCGAGTATGAGGAATTCGCTTCTGCCAGAATTTTATCGAAACCACGGGAAGAAACAGTTGGTAATATAGCTAAAGCACGGAAAATTATGAGAAAGATTAAGAAGCTTCCTGATTCGGAATTAGGAGCTTCCGCTAAAACACTTCTAAAGGAAATGAATGATTATATGCTTGAAGCATCTGAAAGAGAGAAATGACTGCTAATGAAATAACTCAAGAAGTTAGACATTTAATTTCGGAACCTCATGACACAGGGTTTTATAGCCCTGAAATGTTGTTGTTGACTTTAAATAGGACTTTAAAAGGTACAATTATCCCGAATTTGTTTAATGTTTCTAAATATATCTTCTTGCGTGGACTTATGGAACAGGAAAGTGGCTTATCTTTAAGTTCTGGAACTAATTATGACTACTATGATATAACTGGATTATCTTATACCCCCTTTGAATTAAGTATTCGTGGTTGGGTCGATAATAAGAATATCCACTTTGTTGATATAGACGAAGTTTATAAGTTTAAAGGAGATGATTATGCTTATTTTAGACCCGCTATTTTAGGAGCTTTAGTTGGTGATGAGATTAGAATTTACGATGACAATGAGGTAGATTTGGATGTAGAATATATAAAAATGCCCGATTATAGCTTATCTGATATAATAGAGTTGTCTGACTACATAATCGATTCTTTTCTTTTGCCGGCAATGGCCTGGAAGGCTTTAACAAAAGAACCTGAACCGGATCCTCATAAAATTAAAGAATTCAAAGATGATTATCGGATTGAATTAGATATTTTAAGAGGATCACCCCGAAGTAAGAGTAATCCTCCTATCCCCCCGGCAGCGGAGATGCAGGTTAAACAGGACGAACAGAGGAGATTAAATGACAATAGATGAAGTTGTATCTATAGCAAAAGCTACTATGCCTAAGCCTATGATAAAAGAGAATTATAGTAAACCTCAAATGATTGCGGTATGTAATGGCGTTATTAGAAGGGTAATCCGAAAATTGTATGGCATAGCAGAATATATGTATTTAGGGGAATTATTGCATACTGAATCCGGATCTATGACAGCGATAGGTGATAAATATTCTTTCGATCTTACAACTTTAGAGAATGATTTTTGGCCTATATCCATAGCTGCTTGGGTAGATTCCGAAGCAATAACTGAGGCAGAATGTCAGGATTCCGTTCCCGTTGTTTTGTCTGATAGAAGAATAATCCCAGCTTTCTCAACTTATAGCCCATCAAGTCATCAAACTAAAGCTTTTGGAGAAATTGAGGGGAATACTCTTATCATCCATAGCGACAATTATTCTTATGTTTGCGTAAAATATATTGAGAGACCGACGAATTACGCGGATGACGGAGATGATGTTGCCTTATCGGATGATCTTATTGAGGATTTAGTTGTTCCACTTTTGCAGTCAAAAATGGTGGCAAGCGATACTGATAAACAGGAAGCAGCTTGGTTCTATACAGAATTTAAAACTAATCTCAATGATTTAAGAAAAGACGCTCATATGAAAATACAGGCAGTAGAAACATCTCCTCCGAATGAATATGATGGGATGAGTGAATATGGCGACTATTAGGCTTGATCCTTTAATAGTTAAGAAGTTTTCTGGATTAAACTTAGATCTTTCTGAGGAAAAAATGCCCCCAGGAGCTTTCGTTGCTCTTACAAATATGAAAGTGGATATAGATGGGGATTTAAAAAGGGTAAACGGGTGCACTTTAAAAAAAGATGTGAGTGGTGTTTCAGATGCAATTAAGATAGGATTGTTCTCTACCCGAGGGGAGAAATATGTTCTTGTCTATCACGCTGACAAAAAAGTTCGAGTTTATACTTGGCCCGATTTTACAGAGATATCTTATTCTACGAATTATGATGATATAGATAGTATTACATTGGAAGAGGAACCTTGGTTTGCAACGCATAATGGAGAAATATATTTTGGGAGTTTAGCGGATGGGATGTGGAGATGGAAAGGGGCGTTGGCACACCAACCTTTAATGCGTGGAAGCGCTCCTAATGATATTGTTGTTCAATTGGGAGATGAAGAGGGAATAAAGGAGAAAGATTATCTTGAATGGGAGTTTGCTTATGATTATGAAAAAAATGGAGGACGGAGTCCTCTTTCGCGGAAAGCTCGAGTAAAACTATATAACAACAAATTAAAGGTAAAAGTTATAATAGATACCCCTCCATTGGGGAGCAGAGGAAGAAGAATATATGCCAGCCCGGATAATGGGACCACATGGTATTATGTAAAAGAAGTTACGGACAATGACAAAATTTTTACTATTTTAGATTCAGAATTGGTTGATAACATTACCAGTAATAGAGAATATTCTGAAAGCGCTATGGTAAATACAATGTCCCCTGGAGCTCGATTTGGAGTTTCTTTTTTGGGTAGATTGTATGTTGGCTATACGAAAAATTCTCCTTCTGAAATCCTATATAGTGAAATAGGGAAACCTTATATTAATTATACCAATGCTTTTGATTTAAACGAACCCCTCACTAATTTAATTGCTTATGGCAATATTGTTGCTTCTGGGTTAAATAAAATATCAATTTGTTCTGATGAACCTAAAAGGATGAACCCCATTACCGTTGGAATGGGAGCTTTTGAAGGTTCGATGGCAGTAGTTAATAATAAATTATATTTCGTAAATGAATACGGGGTACTTGAATATTCCAGCAAAGGATTAAAAAGAATGGGGACGGATGAATATCTCAGTGCAGATGAATTATCGCACAGGGAAGGACTTGTTTCGGCTAATTTTACAGATTTAAAAAAACCTAAAAGAACAATTCTTATAACCGACCAAGGGGATTATGAACGGGGAGAATACAATGAAGGGGTTTCGAGCGATGTCTTTCCCGGAGCTTTAACTTTACAACAAAATGTAGTTACAGGTATAGCGGGAATCTTAGAGGAACATACCGCTAATTCAAGTGATTTTGGGAAGCTGGAGAATGGTTCTTATATTACAAGTTTCCAAATACAAGGAGATTCAACAGAAGAAGTCACGGTTGAGGCTATTAGCCTTTTGGTCAAAAAAGTTGATTCTGGTGGGAATCCTGATGAGGTTTATGGAGGTTTAATTGGGGAATTAAGAAAAGATGATCCAGAAAATCCAGGATATCCTGATATGTCAACAGATGGTTTGATTTCAGAGTTTGGAGGTGAAACTAGAAGTGGAGTTGTGGATTTCGAAAAATATAATTTAACAGAAAAGAAAACTGTATTTAGAGGAACTGATTATTGGATAGTTTTACCTAAACAAGGTCATTCAACATGTACTTGGGAAATATATGGTAATGATTGGGATCAATTCCCCATGTATATGCGAGGAAGGGCTTATTGGTCTGATGGAGGAGGTACTACTTGGGTAAAGCATGATCATATCCAAGATTTCTGTTTTAAAATTCATGGTAAATCATCAAATATATTAATCTCTTCGGATACAGGATACCACGGGACACTTGAGAGTAAAGTTTATACGAGAGCTATTCCTTTCTCAGTTGAAGTTGAGGAAGTAGAGTTGGATTTTTTAGAGATTATAGGGGATAAAGTCGGAAGTCCGGGAGGCATAACAACCGCTGCGATATATTCGGATAATAATGGCGAACCTGGTGATAAGATATGGGATATTCCTACTTTTACGGAACTCAATGACCCCGAATGGGAAGCAGAAGGGTTTCCTGGGGATATTTTTACTTTTCAATCTGAGTTTGTATCAGGAGAAACTTTATCGAAAGGAAATTATTGGATAATTTTACCTGAAGAAGGGACTGGTACGAATGATTATTACAAATGGATTCAAGCCGCTGGGGAAGGGGACAGTTTACGGTCTTCTGATGGAGGTAGCAGTTGGGAAGAAGAAACTTCTGATTATGGGATTTGGTTTAAATTTTGGGCGACTTCTTCTTATGAATCTTTCGCTTCTTCGGGTAATTGGGTTTCACCTAAATTTTCAATAGGGGAGAATGATGATTTCGATAAAGTTTATTGGAGTAGAATGGTCCCGAGTGGAGCAACAGCGAAATTGTATATTGACGAAGATGAAAGTGGAAGTTGGACAGAAATAACTTCTTCAACCCCTTATTCAATAACTGGTGATACCACTATAATACAATTTAAAGTGGAGTTATCTTTAGGTACTGCTAATTTTACTCCTATTGTCGATAGTATTTTAATCACTTTTACAAAAGAAAACGATGAGGGAGATATTCTGAGAGCAGGGAATGTAAACGGAAAATTGTTTATTTCTCGTATCGATGATAATAATGATGGAAGCGAAGAATTTACTTATGTTTTAAGTAAAATGAATACGATTCATACTCTTTCAGAACCTTTTTATGATTTTCTTTCTATTGCGGAAAAAACGACACTCGGTATTGGGAAAAACACAAACGGAGATCTAAATATTTTCGAATTAGATAAAGGAAGTTCCTGGTATGCCGGAGGCTCTTATTCTAAAGATATTGCCACAGAAATAGAAACCGGGGAAATGTTGTATGATAGTATGCTTAAACTCTACCGAAGAGCATTTTTACATTTAAAAACCTCTTCTTCCGCTTCTCTAAAAATTGATTTTTCCGTTGGAGGTGGAGAAAGAGTAAGTTCGGATACTATAATGGCTATTTCTTCACATTATATCACAATAACTAATGATATTACAAAACCTGGAGGATTTAGTCTCCCTGATAAAATGCAAGGAATTTGGTTTAAAATTAAAATTGCTTCTGAGGGAGATGATTGGGGATTACACGGTTTTGAAGTTTACCCTTTTGGAAAAACTGGAAGAATAATTCCTGTTCCTATAAGTACAGTTGTCGCAAGACATATTAGCTCAACTGATTGTGAAGAAGCTTATTGCGAAACAGTATATGGCAATTATTTGTTTGTTGGTACGGCAGCAAGAGTTGCTGATAATTATCCTTATCTGGAAAAATATTTTATAAATGCAGATGGTACTTTGACATTAGTTAAGTCTACGAAATTGACTAATTATCCTAATACATCTGTATATCAGATTATTGTTACAGCCAATTATGTTTATGTTGGGATGAATACTGGAATAGGTATATATACACATAATTTTGCCTTAGTTGGTAAGACTATTAGTACCTACAATTTGGGTGGTTTGGTTATATTAAATGATGAACAACACGCTTGGGGATGTAATGCCTATAGCAATGAAAAGAAATTGTATCATTATGATATTTCTGATAAATCCAACCCAACACAAGAATTGGCTAGTACAGATTGTAAATTCCAGCAGTTGTGTTATCTAAATGGGAATATATGCACCATAGATGAGAGTGATAGAGATCTAAGAGTGTACGATGCGAATGATCCAGCCGATGTCCCATACAATTTATTGGGTAAAGTGGCCTTATCGGAAGAGAATTCAATGTATAGTCTTCTTGCCAATAAAGAGGCTAAAACACTTTGTTATGGTGGTCGTAATTATGGTGGGATTATAGGCTTATCTGATCCAACTAATCCTTCAGTATTAGCCGAAAGTGATAGCGAGGTTAGATGTTTTTTGGCTAAAAAAGGCAGGTTTTTATTTGGTTTAGACCCTTTTGACAATAAAGTAATTGTTAGTGATACGGTAGATTATTGTTCTTTAGAATCCGAATCAGATATAGATTATACGTTAGGTTCTGAAAAACCCAACGCCAACCTTGAAATTGATATTAATAGGAATTTGTTGTTTTATGGATCAAGAGATTATGACAAAATTGAAGTTTTTAAGATATTTGGAATATAGGAGGGAATGAAATGTTAAATCCAATAACTTTAACTTATATAGGGACAAATGTAGCTACTGGTTTATGGGATATTTTTGGACCCAAACCTAAACCTCGAACTCCAGCTTGGGGGCAAGCTGCTGCCTTATACTCAAAGTTTATGCGAGAAGAAACGGGGGAAATGGAAGAAGAAACTATGGCCAGAGGGAGATTGGAGGCGGAGAGAGCAGGATTGGGTTCTGGAGCAGCTTATTTGGAAATGATTGGGGGTATTCAGGAACAGCGGAATAGAATTCTCGGGAGAGAAATTTCCCGATTTGGCATTCAACAGGAACTACAAAAAGCGGAATGGAGCCAAAAAGCTTCTTTAGCTGAGTATCAACAAGATATCGGTTTAAAAGAAAGAAGTATGCAGCGATTAGAAAATATAGGTGGGGCGATAGCAGGTCACTTTCAGGAAGAATATAGAGAAGAAAAAGGAAGAGAATATAGAAGTTGGTTTGAAGGTTTACTTGGCGAAACACAAACAGCAGTGGAACAGAATTTGAATAAGTATAATCAATTAAATGAAAACATTGAAGCGTTTTTTAAATATATTGGAGAATATACTGGCATTGATTTTTTGGATTGGATGAAAGAACAAAAAGCTGGTAAATTAGGGAATATAGATACTTATAACAACAATACCCCAGCTCCGATCCCCGGGAGGTAAGATGGCTTATAAACCAGGAGAAAGTTTTATGGAAACATTAGGAGGGCTTTCTACTATAAAAAGTAGAGAGCGAGCTCAAGTGTTTAGTGAAGCTATGGGAGCTTCGCAGGAAAAGAGAGCTTGGGAATCATTGCAGATGCAGGGAGAAATGTTTAAGGCGACAGAAAGACGTCTTGAAACTAATGCTATTATTAACGCAATGCTTGGACTATATGGAATAGAAAAACAAGATGATTGGGAAAGACTAAAGGCTTCTCAGAGAGCAGAGATAATGAATCTGCTCCCGTGGTTACAATTTGGGGCGCAATTAAATACTTCTATGAATGAAGCTAATTATAAAGGGCTGAAAGAAGAATTTGGCAGCCCTAAAGGCGCAGCTCTGATAGAATCAGCAAAACAATTTATTTCTACCGAACCGCCAGATAAGATATATCCAAATGGGACTACTGCTGCCGATAGCAGTTTAGCACTAATAAAGAAATTAAATAGCTTGCCACAATCTCCAGACGGTAAAAAGAATGAATTCGTTCTGGTTAATGCCAGAGGAAATTATAGTTTTGTAAATCGAGAAATCAGGGCGACCACTAATATTACGGCTACGACAACTGAAGGGCAAGAAATAATAAACGATGTGATACAGAATAAACTCAAGGCTGGATTAAGTGCAAGAAAAATGGGAATGGAATGGGAACAGGGGGAATATCCTAATAGTGTCAGCATCGATGCGGAAGGAGGAGTCCCTTCTATTTTGGTTTTACAGGAATCATTACAGCATATATTGGCCAGCCTTAAATCTTCCGGCGAATACGGTAAAGTAGTCGATGAAAACGGTAGGGTGTATTTAACCGGGAATGAAGTACAGGACGCTTCTACTGTTGCGGAAAATTGGCTTGGGGCAAAAGGAAATAAGAATAATCTAATAACTCAGACTGTACAACAGATATTGGCTAAAAAGGGGATACAGCTTGATGATATCCCCATTTTGACTCCTTCTCAACATGAAGCCGCAAGCCTTCTGTCTAATTATAGGGATACTCATTATAATCTTTATAATCGTATGTCTCCGCAAGCTAGAGCGGATAAATACGGAATAGCCGGATATCTTCAGGGACAAACGGAATCGGCTCAAAATCTGTATAATTATATTGAACAGGAACAGGAAGTGGAAAGTAAAAAACAAAATATTCCGAGAGGTAAGCCACCGCTTCCGAAAGAGCTTCCGAAACAAGGTTCCGTAGAATATGAAGAAACGAAGGAAGGAGTCGCGAAAGAATCGAAACCAGCAGTCCAAAGAATATTCAGTAATACGGCCGTCAGGGGTTTATTGGGGAGTAAGGTAGATGATGAGATCATAGATTTAGTCTCTTTAGATCTTTCCGAAATATATTTACAAAACGTGAAAGGGAATAAAGACGCAGCGCATACAAAAGCCGTTGAATTACTAAATTACATTAACGGAGAAGTTGAAACGGATGACGAATACGCAACTTATCCCGGATCGATAGCCCCTTCAGACGCCAAAAATCTCTTCAGACTTTTAATCTTACCGGAAAAAAACTTGAAGGGAGAAGATACCGGAGGATTCGGTGTAGTTTTCTCTTCAGGCGAAAGAAAGAATTGGACAATATTTTTAGGTAATCCATGATATTCTCTCCCGATACGAAGCCTAACCCCTTACAATCTTCTATCGATCCGAACGATCCGGATCTATCTCTTATCGCCAAACTCGAAGCCGCCCATGTCGACAAAACGAAAGTCGCTAAATTAGATGATGATTTTCTCTCGGCTGAATGGGAGTTCGAGTCCGCGACTAAAGAAATTTCTTATTCTTTCAGGAAAACGATGGGACAAATCGGGGTAAAAACAATGGACGTTATGATTAACCGCCCTGCTGAAATAATCACGAAAGGGGTCGAAAAACATAAAGAACGTAAAGAAGAAAGCGAAGGAAAAATGTTGGAATGGCAAAAAGAAGAATATAAGAAAATGTTGGCTTCCGGACGCCTTTCCCAAAAACAGTACGAAAAACATATGCAACAGGTTGAAGAACTCGGCGGAAGACCAATCTCTTCCCCCACTCCATACGTGGGAGGGCTTATTCCCTACTGGAATGAGGCAAGAGGCATATTGAAGAAGAAGATGGGGAATAAGAGATATAGAGAATTAATGGATAAGATCGCTATTGATGTCAATGTCGGAGACGAGCATGGCGGGAATCCCTTATTAGGGTTCGCAATAGGTTTAACAAAAAGCAATTTCCTTTCCGATGAACTTATTGATTGGAAAGGGTCGGGAGCCGGGAAATTAGAACAGGGAACCCCTCATCTTATGGGGCAGATAGTAGGAATGGGATTAATGATAATGGCTACAAGAAAAGCGTTATCGAAAACTCCCGCTTACCAGAAATTGCTTATACCGAAAGCGGGAGTAAAAGAAATAATCCCATCGGGGCAAGTGAATCTCGCTAAAGTTTTTAGAGCGACAGAAAAAATACGAAACGCTCCCAAATGGTATCATGGAAACGGTATTCTTTATAAAGGGTTAGAGTATCTCAAAGCAGAAAATAAATTGAAAATCCAACGTGTATCGGATATGGCTTATAAAATGGGGACTATGTTAGTTCACGCTACCGATGGTGCAATCGTATACGGAAGTTCTGATTTAATCAACAGGTTGGGCAGTAAGTCTATTACAGGGGAAGATTGGACGAAACAGGATACCGAAGAATTTTTAAGGAAAATGGAATTGGGAGCGGGAATGAACGTGATAGGCGGGCATTACGGCATGAAAGCTTGGCCGGTTTTAGGTAAAATAGCGGCTGAAGAAATATCTCAAATAGGTTTAGGTTTTGCTTTTAGTTTATCCGAAATAGTGAAAGAAAACGGAGAAATAACAAAAGAAGATTTAAGCGGGGCTATGTTATATGAACTTTTAGAAGAAATACCTGAATTGGGATTGACTATGCTTATGCCTTTATTGGGAGGGACTTCTCCTCTTGGGATGAGTAGAAAAGCTTCCGAAATGTCCGCTCAACGAAATCTTACCGATTCTTTTAGGCAATTACTTAGAATAAATATGCCGGAGGTCAAGAACGATGTAGACCTTTTGAATAAAGCAGAATCCCTGACCAGAGGGACATTCGCGGATTTAGAAAAACAGACCAAGGAAAAATACAACAGAGCTCCGACTATGAGAGAAACTCTCAATATGGCAAAGGACGTTAGACGGCAAATACAAAATCAAATTTCAAGTAAACCCATGCGGGAAATATATCATTTCAAAAAAGATTTACACACAATGTTAAGAGATAATCCAGAACAATTAAGTATTCTCAGACAATTAGAGTCATTACATCATGGATTAGCAAAATTGGATAGAGAAGATATTGAAGTCGATGTAATGTGCGGAGCAATAGAAGGGGCAGAAGCAACCAAGATTACCTCTTCAGGTAAGAGGAAACACGTTAAAATAGCTCTCAGTGAGCCTTTAAGCGGAGATATGGACTTTGTAGTGGGTAAAATATGGGATGTCACTCAGAGGGCTCAAAAATACGAGAAAGGGACAGGAAAGAAGCTTTTTCCAAAAGAGTCTTTGAGTAAGAAAGTCAAAGAAAATTTAAAAAAGTATAAGGTTCCGATAAGAACTTCGGACGGACGGCTTGAAGCCTCAAGAGGGAGGCAGATGCCGAAGATAAACTATGAGGCTATTGAAGCTGAACATTTAAGCAGGAATGAGATAGTAGAAAAAGAAACTCAAC
>Ga0315539_1001119_pt1 | contig 19917 bp, 22 predicted proteins | sample SalMarSW160150MG_FD_203097 | JGI IMG/M metagenome (GOLD analysis project Ga0315539, IMG submission 203097) | Salt marsh sediment microbial communities from the Plum Island Ecosystem LTER, Massachusetts, United States - Salt Marsh Sediment SW1601-150 ... | reverse complement strand
GGTTCCTTATAGCTTTTATCTGCAACTATATCGTCAAAGCTGTTAGGGTAATAATTCGGACCGGAGCCGCCGTTATTTTCCAGGCTCATTAAGCCATCTCTCTGGTGATGATTAACCGGTACTATTGATTTGTTTACAGGCAGTTGTTCATAGTTGGCTCCCAGCCTGTAGCGATGTGCATCGGGATAGGCTAATATACGTCCCTGAAGTAATTTATCAGGTGAAAGACCGACACCATCAATGACATGAGCAGGGGCAAATGCAGCTTGTTCAACATCGGCATAATAATTTTCAGGTAATTCATTAAGTTCCATTACTCCGACTTCAATTAATGGGAAGTCTTTATGTGGCCATACTTTTGTTATGTCAAAAGGATTCCATTTAAGTTTCTTAGCCTGTTCTTCGGTCATCACCTGGATTTTAAGGGTCCATTTAGGGAAATCCTTTTTACTGATTGCTTCAACAAGGTCTCTCTGGGCGTAATCAGGGTCTTTGCCTTTAAGTTCCTCCGCTTGCGGTCCGGTGAGGGTTTTAATTCCCTGCTGCGTTTTAAAATGGAATTTCACCCATACGCGTTCATTCTTTTTATTGATCATTGAAAAGGTATGGCTTCCATAACCATTCATGAAACGGTAACCATCAGGTGTGCCTCTGTCGCTGAAAAGCACCATAACCTGGTGCAGGCTTTCAGGATTGAGGCTCCAGAAATCCCACATCATCGTTGCGGATTTCAGATTTGTTTTCGGATCGCGTTTTTGTGTATGAATAAAATCGGGGAATTTTTTCGGATCCTTAATAAAGAAGACAGGTGTATTATTTCCTACCAGGTCCCAGTTACCATCTTCCGTATAGAATTTTAATGCAAAGCCCCGGGGATCCCTTTCGGTATCGGCGCTTCCTTTTTCTCCTCCAACGGTTGAAAAACGTGCAAAGACACGGCATTTATTTCCAACTTTAGAGAAAAGTTTTGCTTTGGTGTACTTTGTAATATTACCGGTTACTGTAAATTTACCATAAGCACCGGAGCCTTTAGCGTGAACTACGCGTTCAGGAATTCTTTCCCGGTTAAAATGAGCCAGTTTCTCATGGAGGTAGTAATCCTGAAGAAGAATAGGTCCTCTTGGTCCGGCGGTCATACTATCTTCATTTTCGAAATATGGCCTGCCAGATGCTGTTGATAGTTTCTTGTTCTTCATATTTAAAGTGGTTTAATTATAATTTCTTAATAAGTTACCCTAACGGCAATAAATTTATTAAAAATTCCGGATTTGGACAAAGGGTTTTTTAACTGACTACAAGTGTAAAAAAATAAATATTACAGTTGTTGAGATGTAAGTTTATTTTTCACTTAAATAAGCTTCGTTAAGAAAATCAGTTATATCTTTTATCTTAATATTGTCATCTGAAGTGACAGATCTGCTTAAATTTGCATAACAAATCGGGCACATAACAAGAACTTCTTTTCCTGCTTTTTTTAATTGTTTAATACGCTCTTTCCCAATAACAAGTGCTTTATCAGGAAATAAAGATTCAACAGGTCCTCCACAACAATATGTAAATTTTTTGGTATCTTCGGGTTCTGAAATTTTTGTACCTGAATTTTCTATTAATATTCTGGGTTCATCTATAACGTTTTCACAACGCGCATAAACACATGAATCATGTACAACAACTTCACCATTTATCTGCTTAACAGGTTTTATTTTATTATCAATTAAAACTTCAAGGTAACTTTTAACCTCAATATCAAAATCTTTAATTTTCTCGGGGAAAACTTCTCTAAGCATATTTGTAGTATGAGGATCAACAGTGATAACTCTTTTTACATTATTCTCTTTAAGAGTTTTGTAAACTTTTGTTATGTGTTTATTAAGTGCCTCATCCGTACCTAAGTCATAAGCTAAAGCACCCGCATATAAATCATTATCATACAGATAACCAAAATCTAAGCCTGACTTTTTTAAAAGGTTAGCAATAATATATAAAGTCTTATTGTGTTTTTCAACTTCATGTTTATTAATCTTGCCAAAAAAACTTGATATACTAATAAATTTATTAGCAAATCTTCCTAGTTTAATAAATTTTAACAGAAAAGAACCTTCCATTTTTTCAAGTGCACTGACAAGTGCACTGATATATGGCATTAATTGATACATTAAACCTGTATAAATAACAGTATTTCCACCTTTTGGGATTTTTAAATCTTTTGCCCACCTGCTCGCAGCCTTTTTAGATATTGGGAGGACGCATTTCCTTATTTTCAGATTATCTACTAATATTCCCAGGACTTCCTTTGTTGGTAAAGCCATATTAATACCTCCTACTTAATATTATATTCTTCACAATTAATATAATGACGTAATGTTCTGATATTTCCTGCAATCGGAACTTCATTAGGGCAACTTTCCTCACATCGTTTACATAATAAGCACGAAAAAATTGATTCCTTTTCATCAGAGATATTACCTTGAAACCCCATTAATGCATGTCGAAAAATAACCCGGGGTAAAATGTCTAATCCCATGGGACAAATTGCAGTACAACATCCGCAATTATAACAGGCATATAAATCAACTGCTCCAAATTTTGATAACTCAGTTGAAAATTCAAAATTTAATTTATACATTATTAATGTTTTTATAAAATGAATTACTGTTATAATTAAAATGGTTAAATTGTCTTATTTATTAAGTTATATTGTTAATTTATTGTTTGTGAAATTGATGCGTTGATTGATTTTTATCAGTTTCAATTAATTATTTCATTTTTTTATTTCATAAAAATAATACTCATCCATATCGTCCATTCCAGTGGGTTTAATATATCCATATTTTACAAGTGTCATAAGATTGTAAGTAACAACAGGTAAAGGAAGATTCATTTCATTAGCAATCTGAGGAATATTTTTTTGTTCTGTTTCAAGTGTCTTTAATATATTTGTCCATATTTCCGGCAATTCTTTCATTTTAACCTTAATTTCTTCTGAAATCTCTTCTTTTTCTTTTTTTGAATCTATAATTATTTCCCTGGCAATTGCATCAATCATAGATTCTATTTCCTGATTTGTGTAACCATCCATATCTATAGCATCAACAGGGCAAACCGGCATACACATACCCCCACCTTTACATACTGCCTCATTTACAGTTGCAACAGTTTTTCCATTATATTCCGTTTTAATAATGGCATCATAATCACATACTTCATAGCACTTGTCACACCATTCACAGGCATTCTTATCAATTTTTGCAATTATTGGTTCAAGTGCTATTTCGCCACTGCTAATCAAAGAATGAGCTTTAGCAGATGCCGAAAGAGAAGACTTTATTGATTCAGTAATGTTTTTTGGACCTTGACAGGCGCCAGCAATATATATTCCATCAATAACGGTTTCAACCGGTCTCAGCTTTGGATGAACCTCATTAAAAAATTTATCCCGTCCAATAGGTGCTTTTACAATATTTGCAACCTTATCACTATCTTTTCTTGGAACCATACCTGTAACAAGTACAATTAAATCAACATTTATCTCAATTTCTTCCCTTTTAGAAAGTATATCTTTAATTTTTACAACGCTATTTTTCCCGTCATTCTCAACAACTGGTGGTTCTTTTTCATCAAATTTAAGGAATATATCACCCTGCTTTCTTGCTTCATCATATAATATTTCCTGTTTACCATAAGTTCTGATATCCCTGAATAAATGAACTCTTCTTGTATCCGGGAATTTATTTTTAACAATGAGGGATGTATGAATAGCAGCGGTACAACAAAAACGGGAGCAATATTTATTTTCCCCATCAATCTGCCTGCTTCCTACACAATATATAAATGCAACATTTTTAATTTCTTTTCCCTGATATATTAATTTTTTATTATTGTTAAATTCAATAATTCTTTTAAACTGCTGAAGTGTTATTACATCATTATTTTCTTTATACCCATACTCTCCTTCTTCAGGTTCATACGGGCTAAAACCTGAACAAAGGAGGATTGCACCTATTTTAAGATCAAGGATTTCCGGTTTCTGGTTAAGATCAATACAATCTTTGTAAGTTTCAATAAATTCTTCACCAGGGTTAAATGAATCTTTATCAATTACGGGAATATCAGGAAGTGCACCTTCATAATTTTTATAAATAACTTTTCTTTTTGTTAAACCAAAATTAAATTCATCAGATATTTCATTAGAACATTTGCTTATTGCCTCCTTTAATTTTTCTTTATCAGAGTTTGGAATGATATACCTTGGATTTACTTTTACTTTTGCATCAAAATTACCGACATTACCTGATATGGATTCCAGTTCTGCACCGGTAAAAAGTTTAATTTTTTCTCTTTTCTTTATTTCATTATAGAGCTTTTCAACAATTTCTTTTCCTTTTTCATCAGTTTGGAATAATTCTTCCATTTGTGGAGGTCTTCCGCCAACAAAGTAATCTTTTTCAATTAAATAAACATCTGTTCCCATATCTGCAAGTTCAATCGCAGCTCTCATCCCGGATACTCCTGCTCCTATAACTGCTACTGCATTAATAGCTGATATTTTTATTTGCTCCAAAGCTTTGGATTGTCTGACTCTTACTATTCCTGCCCGTACAAGCCCTATTCCCTTTTCTGTTGCTTCTTTTGGCTTATCTGAATGTGCCCAGGAACATTGTTCACGTATATTTACCTGAACATAATTATAAGGATTTAATCCTGCTCTTCTTGCAACATCTCTATATGTAAACAAGTGAAGTTTAGGGGAACAGGATGCTATTACCATGGCATCAAGATTATTTTCCTTAATATCTTCTATTATTTCTTTCTGTCCTGAATCAGAACAAGTAAACATCATGGTTTTTACAATACTTACTCCTGGTTCATCCTTTACTGCTTCTCTTACTTGCTCCACATTAACATAATCTGATATGTTTCCACCACAATGACAGATGTAAACGCCTATTTTATTTTTCATCCTGAAAAACTTTCATAATTTGTATAAATAAATTCTAATTGTTTAAAATTGTCTTTTAATATAACTCGCTGATTCTGCTGATGCAGCGCCTGCTGCAAGAATTGAATCAGGAATATCCATTGGATATGAGGCAGTTCCCGCAACAAATACTCCCTCTATACTTGTTTTTGCCGGGCATAATAATTCGTCTGTCTGTTTTACATAATTATAATCGTCCAGCTCTAATTTTTCTTTTTTGAATAATGAAGTCATTTCAGTATTTGGAAGAATTCCAACTGATAAAACCACAAAGTCATGTTCTGCTTCATTTACTGTACCACCTTCAATATCTTCATATCTAAGGATAAGATTTCCACTTTCGTCTTCCTTTTCAGTAATTTTAGCAACTTTCCCTTTGACAAAATTTACACCCATACTTTTTGCCTGTTCGTAAAATTCATCATATCCTTTACCAAAAGCTCTTATATCTATATAATAAATAGTTACATCAGCCATAGGTAATGCTCCCATCAGCAATTGCGCCTGTTTAATTGAATACATACAGCATATCTGAGAGCAAATAGGATTATTTAGAGCTTTATCCCTGGACCCGGTACATAATACATAAGCTATATTACATGGCTTTCTACCATCTAAAGGGCTGAGTATATCATGAAAGGGTCTTGTCGGAGCAAGAAAACGGTCCATCTCCATAGAATGTATTACATTCTTATACTTATTATAACCATATTCTTCTTTATGTTCAGGTGGGAAAAGCTCAAATCCCTGAGCAAGAATAACAGATTTAACCTTAGCAGAGAATTCTTCTTTCTTCTGAGTAAAGTCTATTGCATCAGCAGGACATGCTTCAATACATTGATGACATTCACGGCAATTAGAGCAATCCAGACATCTTGAAGCACTATAGAGAGCTTCTTCTTCAGTTATTGTATATTCAACTTCATCAAAATCTTTTATTCTCTCCTGTACTGTTCGTTCTTTTTTCTCAACAGGGTTCTTTGTTTCATACTCCTTTCTTTTTAGAACTTCTTCTTTATTAACAGCAGGTAGTTTTTCACCAAATTCATAACCATCGAGATTTTCATTGTTTAGGTATTTATCAATATAAAAAGCCGCTTTTTTCCCTTGTCCAACAGCATCAATAATCATTGCTGGACCTGTAACAGTATCTCCTCCGGCAAACACGTAGGATTCAGTAGATTGTAAAGTTTCTGCATTAACTTTTATAGTGCCATTATTATTTATCTGAATGCCATCTGTTTTAAAATTTTCAGTTCCCGGTTTTTGACCAATAGAAATATATATATTATCAGCTTTTAATATATTTTTTTCGTTTTGATCATACTTTGGGGCAAATTTGCCGTTCTCATCAAAAACCTGAATACATCTAATTGTTTCCACCCCTTCAGCCTTACCATTATTAACGATAACTTTAAAAGGCCCAATTGAATTATGAATTATTACACCCTCTTCAATTGCAAGATTAATCTCTTCTTCAGTGGCAAACATTTCATCGCGTTTTTCCAATGCCATTATATGAACTTCTTTTGCTCCAATCCTTAATGCAGTCCTTGCAACATCTATAGCTACATTTCCGCCTCCAACTATTAATACAATTTTTTTATTTAATTCAACTTTTTCATCAAAATTATTTTTTTTAAGTAATTCCAACCCGCTTCTAACATCCTTATTATCTTCTCCCTCTATACCAAGACTTATTGGTTGAGACGCACCAACAGCAATAAAAACAGAATCAAACCCATCATCTTTAAGTTTTTTCACGCTTGTTATTCTGGTATTAGTAATAATTTCAACACCAAGTGATGTGATATTTTTAATATCCCTTTCAACAATTTTTTTCGGTAATCTAAAAGCAGGAATTCCATTTCTGAGCATACCACCTGCTTCTTTTTCTGCTTCATAAATTACTGCTGTATGTCCTTTTAAAGCAAGAAAATAGGCAGCAGTTAATCCGGCGGGTCCTGAACCTATAATAGCAATTTTTCTACCTGTTTTATTTTCAATTTTAATAGCATCGGGGGGATTGGGGAATTTGTTGTAATAATAGTCAGTAAAAAATCTTTTAATTTTTCTTATAGATACCGGACCCTCTAATTCTTTTCTTGTACATTCGTCTTCACAAGGGGCAAAGCATGCTCTTCCAAGGCTTCCGGGAATTGGTGCGTCTTCAAGATGTAGTTTCATTGCTTCTTCATATAACCCGGCTCTGACAAGAGAGACAAAACCATAGGGTTTGACTCCGCCCGGACATTTGTGAATACAAGGAGCAGATATATCTTTCCGGTCAATTAATGCTATTCTCGGACTAGCTAAATTGAAAGGAATATATGCTACTTTCCTTCCAGCTAATCCATAATTATATTGATCTGGTAAAATTACAGGGCAGGCAAATTCACATTTCTGACATCCGGTACAAGCATCTTCTTTTATATATCTGGGATTTTTTAGTATTTTTGCATCAAAACCATTCTCATTTTTTTCTATTTCAAGCACTTCGCTGGAAGTCATTATAGTTATATTAGGATGGCGTGCCGTTTCTGACATTTTAGGAGTTGTAATACATGCAGCACAGTCAAGAGTAGGAAAAACCTTACTCAATTGCACCATTTTCCCGCCAATAGACATATCTTTCTCAACGAGAAGAACTTTAAAATTCATCTTTGCAAGGTTAAGAGCTGCTTCCTGACCAGCCACCCCCGCACCTATTACAAGTGCATCAAATGAGGCATTTATTTTTTCTCCACTCATAATCAGGCATTTGAGGTTTTCAGTAAATATTCATTGAAACTGTTCATCTGTTTTACAAAAGATTCGCTGCAGACTGAACATATTGCAGCCATTCTCAGACGGGCAGGTTCGATATTCTTTTCTTTCATCAGTTCATGAGTGTGGCCAACTATATTTCCGGTTTTTTCAGTGCATGATTCACTATATGGGCAATCACTTCCGTCAGCAGCAATAAACACTCCGTCAAACCCTTTTTCAAATGCGTGTAATATCCATCTTGATTTAACACCGCTGGAACATGGGACAGAGATAGTATATACCGTTGGAGGGTAATGCAACTTTAATAATCCCGCCATATCGATGGCGGGATCAGATATCTTTTCGGTGGAGAATACAAGGATTTTTGCACTTTTTATATTAATACCTGTCATACTAAAGATTTATTTTTTCTTCATGAAAACTCTGAAATAGCCACTTTCTTCAATGGTACCAAGATATTCGTGGCCTTGCTTTGTACACCATTTGGGGATATCTACCTTTGTCCCTTCATCAGACGATAATACCTCCATAATATCTCCTGACTTTATCAATCCTATTGCTTTTTTAGCTTCAAGCAGTGGCCCGGGACATGCGGTTCCTCTTGCATCAACAGATTTGGCCACGCTAACATTTGTTAATTCTTCTGGTGTCATAACTGTAAAATTTAAAATGTGAATAAATATTTATATTTCAATTAAGTGATTCCGCTTGCTTGTTGCTCATAACCGGATAATCAATAACAGAAGCATTAATATTTTACTAACCTGAAATCGATTAGCTTAAAGATTTATTGCTATATGAAAAGATTTACATCTGCCTCCTGAGCAGAGCTTATATAGGCACTAACTCCGCAAATATCATCAGCAAGATCAATGAAGTCTTCAAGTTTTTCACCTCCCCATATTTTCCCTGCAAGACCGCAGATATGAATTTTAACGTCTGTAATTTCTCTGGCTTCCTTGAAAAACTCAATCCATGTTTTTACTTTCAGGTTTTTAAGGGATTGCAGAAATTCCTCTTTCATCGAAGGATTTTCAGCCATCTGAAGTTTATCAGGATTATCTCCAATATCTTTCCTGAATGCACGCGCTCCCTGAAGTAAAACATAAATATCAACTTTCATATCCAGAGCAGCAGCTCCCGAAATGATGATCCCTGCAGCAGTCAGTTTATCAACGCTGCCTGTAAAAAGTCCAAGACACATTTTCTTCTCTTCCATAAAGTATAAATTCTTATTGTTAATTAATTAACAAAAGAAATCAATAAATATATATGAATAGTTATTCTTATTGTGAGGTTGATTATTAAATTTTGTGATATATCTCACAAAACTCTATCTTTGGAACATGAAAAATGAATGCAAAGTTTGTAAGATCAAATCTAAAGCTGCATTAAAACTAAGTGAAGAGGAAATTGAAAACCTCTCTCTTAATTGTGCTCTGGTTAATCTTTCCAAAGGAAATTCCGTAATTAAACAGGGTACTTTTTCAACAAATGTTGTTTACCTGAGGGTCGGGTTGGCTAAGATTCATATTGCAGGCCCTCATCATGAACAGATAGTCCGTATTGTAAAGGCTCCCTCTTACCTTGCTTTACCAACAACATTCGGTGATAAAATAAATCAGTATTCGGTTACTGTTATTGAGGATTCAGAAGTTTGTTTTATCGACATTAAAACGTTTCGTTATTTATTAGCTAATAATCCTGACTTCTCATATGAAATTATGATTGAAGTATGCAGAAATGAACTTGATATCTTTAACAGATGTGCCAGCCGGACACAGAAGCAAATAAGAGGGAAGATAGCAGACGTACTGCTTGAAATGTCAAATCATTTATATACATCAGATACTTTCAGCATACCTCTCAGCCAGGAAGAGATAGGAAATCTTATTGATTCATCACGTGAAAGTGTCAGTCGGGTATTAAATGAATTTGAGAAGGATGGTATTTTAAAGATCTCCGGGAAAAAGGTTGAGCTTCTAAACAAAGAATCACTGACAATGATAAGTGCAAACGGATGATTCTTTATCACCGGCCGGAATAGTTAATTTTACACTCAATGTGTATATCCGGTTTCAGATTATGATATCTTATTTATACCTTTGTACTGGCACGCAATTTATTTTAGGCATTAAGGCATTTAATATTATTGGATTATTAGATTATGAACAATAAAGATCTTCCTTCATAGCTATACAAACCGCTAATAACATATTATTATTTCAAAACGCCCTTTGCAGATGGACAGATATTTAGTGAGAACGAATTGTAATGATTGCTATGCAAGAGCTAAATGTTTTGTTCAAAGGACAAAAAACGTAGAGGAATTCTATAAAATGCAAAAAACCCATATAAGATATAAAAAGGGAGAAACAATTGTTAAAGAAGGAGCCCGTGTTACAGATATATTATACGTTGTGGAAGGTTTGGTGAAAATGTTTATTGAGGGCCCCGATAAGAATATTATTATAAAACTGCTTAATTCAGATGATTTCATCGGATTAACCTCACTGTTTGGAGATGACACATATTATTTCACTGCCGTCGCGTTGAAGGAAACCAAAGTCTGTATTATTAACCGGGAAGGCATTAAGGATTTAATTACTCTCAGTTGTGATTTTTCAAGGGAACTCTCCAACTGGTATTGTAAGAATTATAACATCATGCTTACCAAATGTTTGAATCTTGGACTTCGACAATTGAACGGAAAGCTGGCAAATACACTACTATATTTAAACAGAGATGAATTTAAAGAGGTGGATATCTTTTCATATATAAGCAGGAAAGACCTGGCTGAACTTTCAGGGATGTCAATGGAGAGTGTTGTAAGAATTTTATCGGAATTCAGGGATGAAAAAATAATCGAAATAAAAGGGAAAAAGATAGAGATCATGGACCTTGAACGATTAAAAATAATTAACCAGCGAGGATAACCACCTGCTCCATAATCCAGGGTCAATTTCCCAATACCATTAAAATCAAAAAAAAAGTTGACGAATATCAAGGTATTAGATGATGCCTATGATCGCAACTTACTTGTAATTAATGACATAAGAAGTGTACCTTTGTATTGTTGGTGTTGTAAAAAAGTGTCAATAATTAAAAAGATATTTGCGATGTACAAACAAAAAAGTGAAATAATTCAGCAGATCCAGTCTTATCATAAGCAGATTGCCGGATTATACCATGATATTTATGAAAGGACTGAAAACAAAGAGATTAAGTCGATAATATTTGAGCTGTATGAGCATGAAAAAGATCGGGAGAATTATCTTGAAAGACATAAGAATATTGCTAAAGCAATGAATTGCTGGTTAGATTTTCCATGCGAGAAACTTTCAAATCAGATAAATGAATGCCTGGAGCATAATTTTGGTGCGAAATCTGAAGTGACTATGGAAGATTTACTGAAACTGGAATTGTATTTTGATGACTGTCTGATCAAAATTTATAACATTCTGTCATCTGAAAATGCATTGAGCGAAACAGCAGCCAATATATTTTATTATATGTTGAAAAAAACAACGAAAGAACAGAATATTCTTGCTGAAATGCTGTATAACTCTAAAAGCAATTTGCACTCTGGATTCTCATTAGAGAGTATTTAACATATAGTCTGGATACATCATATATAATCACATCAGCCTTTTACGGGCTGCATTCAGTGCTTGTCGGCCCGGAGGGGATCGAACCCTCGACCCCATGATTAAGAGTCACGTGCTCTGCCAGTTGAGCTACGGGCCGTAAAAATCGACGCAAATTTAGGAATAATTAAATGAACTAATGTTCATAAATCACTTAATTAATGTATACCCAGAATAAATAAGTGATTAAATTTGTAAGTGTCACACTGGCATTATTATGAACAGCCAGTTAAAATTGCCAATATGCCCAACAGAAGGAGATTCAGACACATTAAAATGCCTCCGTCAATGGAAGGATATAAACCTTTTGGGATCCCTATGCGTGAACTGGAATCTGTCGACCTGCTCTTTGAGGAATATGAAGCATTGAGACTTGCAGATTATGAGGATCTTACACAGGAAGAGGCAGCAAAAAAAATGAACATATCCCGACCGACATTTACACGCCTTTATGACAAAGCACGTAAAAATATTGCAAAAGCATTTGTTGAAGGAAAAGCAATAATAATACGGGGAGGAACTTATGTTACTGATAATTATTGGTACAAATGCGGAGATTGTAATCAGACAACCATATCAGATCACCCGGTAAGTCGTTGCACAGAATGTAATTCAGATAATATAACTCAAATAAATAATCAATCCGAAACAGATAAATAAATTTGATCTATCCTCTTTTCGCTATCGCATCTAACGTATCTTTGCCAATTATTTTAACCTCTTTACCCTTAAGCTTCAGTATTCCCTCCTTTTCAAACTCTTTTAAAAACCTTATTGCACTTTCAGTCGATATTGATGCAAAATCCGCAATATCCTGCCGGGTTAAATATTGAAAAACATTTTCGCCGGAAAATTCATCTCCTGACAAATATATTAAAGCAGTTGCCAGTTTACCGCGCATCTGTTTAAATGAGACATTTTTAATGATTTCCAGCAAATGGGCTTCGTTTCTGCAGTTTTTTGATGTAATACGCATGGCAAAATCATGGTTCTTAAGCAAAAGCTTATTTAATGCTGCTTTATCTATCATACAGATTAAGGAATCCTTTAATGCTATTGCCGAATAATTATAAATACTATCGCCAAAGACCGAAGAAAAAGCCATAAAATCGCCGGCTGTTGCGAGACGCAGGTTGACTTGTTTTTCATACCCTGTTTGAAGGTATACTAAAACAATCCCTTCAACCACATGCATTACGTATGGAGAAAATGCACCCTGCTTGAATATGTTTTCACCCTTCTGATAGGTCAGCTGGATCTTTTTTTCATTTAAGAACTCAAGCTCATCGGGGTATAAATTCTGAAAGCAAAGAGAATTGTTTCTACACTCCCTGCAGTTGACTATGTTTTGTGATACTGACACTCTTTCTGCCATATAATTTTAAAATATCACAAAAATATCAAATCAATCGGAATAAATGAACTGTCATTCCGAATGAAGCTGTAGCCCAGAGCGAAGCGAAGGGGCAGCGAAATGAGGAATATTACCCAGAATAAAAAAATCTATGAACTTATATGTATGATTGCCGACACCCATGTTATACTCAAATCATATTAATCGGGAACTCTTGATTTAAGTAAGTGAAGTTTGACAGGAAAAAATCTGAAATATTTCATTATTTATAAAGAAATCGCCAGATCCCTTTGTCTCACTCACGAAATGTCTTATAGATAATTTTGCGTCAAAATTTTAATAAAATGAAGCGGGTAGCGATTCCGGTGGCAAAAGACATGCTAAGTAAAAATTTTGGTCAATGTAATTATTATAAGATATATGATATTGACGACGGAAGCATAAAGAGTGATTCGGTTGAAGTCCCTCCTCGGCAGGATATGCTTAATTTACCTATGTGGGCTGCACAGCAGGGGATAACAGATGTTATTGTGCATAAAATTGACAAAAAGATTATAACCCTTTTTGCAGTAAACAAAATTAACCTGTTCGTTGGTGTTGCCGTTAACTTTCCCGGGATACTAATAGAAGATTACATGAATGGGAATTTAAAGTCGAGTGAACAAATTATTAAAGAGATTACAGAATAAACAGATTTAGTAAAAATTAAATTTTAATTAAAAAGGTTAAGTATGAAAATGTTAGAAACCGCTGTTCATGAAATTGAAACAGCAGCAGAACTTGAGAAAATTACAAAGGAGAATGAAAATGTAATGGTTAGCTGTGGTCGTATGGGTCCCATGTGTATTCCTGTTTATGATGCAATGGAAGAACTGGAAGAAGAACGGCCAGATGTTAAATTTTATGTAATGGGATTTGATACTCCGGAGGCTTCTCCTATCACGAATGCCCCAATGTGTCGGGGATTTATGGGGCTCCCTTTCAACGTGTATTATAAAAACGGGCAAATGGTAAAAGCTACTACAAGTATTCAGGACAAGGAACAAATTGTATCTGTTATGGATCAGTTTTTTGCATAGTATTTTATATTTATAGACTATCAGGCTCGGATTTGCAATGTAGATTCTTAATAACATGGACGAAGTATATGACGTAATGATTTTAGGTGCCGGAGCGGCAGGTTTAGCATCTGGTATCTATTCCTCAAGGGCCAGGTTAAACACACTTATCCTTAATGAAGGCGCAATAGGCGGACAAATGGTTTTGACCAACGAAATTGCCAACTATCCCGGGGTTGAAAAGACCAAAGGCTATATGGTGGCCGGCATCATGAAAAAGCAGGCTAAAGAATTTGGTTGTAAAATAAAGTCGAATATCAAAATAGCACAATATAAACTGAAGGGCAATATAAAAATCATTAAACTTGAAGATGGCCTCAGCTTTCAGGCCAAATCAGTTATACTTGCACCCGGGGGCAAACCCCGCCAGTTGAACATTCCCGGAGAAGAACAGTTTAAAGGAACTGGTGTTTCTTATTGTGCTACCTGCGATGGTGATTTTTTTACTGATAAGGATGTAATTGTAATAGGAGGTGGAAATTCTGCTCTTGAAGAGGCGGTTACTCTTACAAACTATGCCTCAAAGGTCACAATTGTACATCAGTTTAATCATTTTCAGGCTTTTGAACATGCTGTACGGGAAGCTGAAAAAAACACGAAAATTAGCTTCATTATGGAATCGGAGCCGAGAGAGTTTAAAGGCAATAAGGTTTTGGAAAGTGTGGTTATCCAAAATGTCACAACCGGGGAATTATCAGAAATAAAAACTGACGGGGTATTTATTTTCATAGGTTACCTGCCGAATACCGATGCTTTAAAAAATATTGTAAAAACAAACGAACTTAACGAGATTATTGTGGATGCTGATATGAAAACCAATATTCCCGGTGTTTTTGCTGCCGGTGACTGCATAGTCAAAAAATACCGTCAGGTAACGACAGCAGTGGCTGATGGAACCATTGCCGCTTTAAGTGCAATGGAATATCTGAAAAGTGCTGATTAAATGTGTTATAACAATGATCAAAGTAATTTCTTATAAAGATTTTATTTCCAGGTTACAGGGAAAGGACAAAGCCTTTTTGTTACTGTATAAAAAAGGCAATGAAAAAAGTGACTGTGCCTTTTCCAACGTTCAGGCTGGAAGTGAAAAAGTTAAACATATACATATATTCCATGCCGATGTAACATATGTACGGGATATCCATGAAAGATTCAATATTACAACAGTTCCTGCACTGCTTGAATTCAGAAACAGAGAATTTATCAATACCATAAAAGGGTGTAATGATGCAAGTCAGTATAAAGCCTTGTTTGACGATACTGTTTTTCGTGCTGAAAGAAAAAATGAAGAGAAGCCGGCAAAGCGTGTAACTGTTTATTCGACACCAACCTGTTCGTGGTGCAACACATTAAAAACTTATCTCAAATTACATAATGTTTTATACACCGATGTTGATGTTTCGCGCGATCAAAAGGCTGCTGATGCATTGATTAAACGAAGCGGGCAGATGGGTGTTCCACAGACCGATATTAACGGTGAAATTATAGTAGGCTTTAACAAAGCCCGCATAAACCAGTTGTTGGGCATAAATGGATAGCTTTAAGTACATTAATAAAATTAAATAAATTGTCTAATAATAAAACTTAATTAAAATGAACGAATTACAACCGGTAAATCAGAATGTGCTATTGGAAATAGCTGATGATAAAAAAGAACAAAAAACAACTTCGGGTATAATAATTCCCGATTCAGCCATAGAAAAGCAGGCAATTGGCAAAGTAGTTGCCATAAGTACAGTTGAGAATGCCGAAATTGCTGTTGGCGACAGAGTGCTCTATAAAGAACACGTTGGCACCGAAACTGAATTTGAGGGCAAGAAATATCTGTTTATTCCGTATGCAGAGATCCTGGCAAAAATTGTTGAGACCGATAAGATTTAATTATCCGGTCATATAAAATGAAAGAAAAACTTAAATATTTTCTCATCACATCATATCGGTTGTAATGGGGCTTTCAGGTTTTTAACCTTAAATTTACATTGTTCTAATGAATCTGAAAAATGGAGAAAGAAATTGTAACGGCAAAATGGCTTAGTAACATGGCTTTTGAAGCAGATGTTAATGGGCATAAAATAATACTTGATGCCGAATCAGAGGTAGGTGGAGAAGACCGTGGACCAAGGCCAAAGCCTTTTATGCTTCTCTCTCTTGGATGTTGCACCGGGATGGATGTCATCTCGATCCTTAAAAAGATGAGAGTTGATGTTAAGGAATTCAATGTGATAGTGGAAGGCAAACTGACAGATGAACATCCGAAATACTTTTATAAAATGAATGTTACCTATGAATTCACAGGTAAAAACCTGCCCATTGACAAGTTGCAAAAAGCTATCAGCCTTTCAGAAGAAAGATATTGCGGAGTGAGCGCTGTTTATAAAAAAGTAATAGAACTGACTTCGGAGATAAGAGTTATTGAACAGTAGTTTTATATAAAACTAAAAACACTTAATGTTATGACACAGGAATATGTATTAAATGTTCTCTCACAGGTAGAGCATCCTGCTATCAGCTATTCATTGATTAAACTTGGAATTGTAACCGATGTTAAATTAGCCGGGAACAAAGTTAGCGTAGTTTTTGCTTTCCCCTTTCCTAATATTCCTGTTGCTGATCTGCTTATTAATTCAATTTCACAACCGGTTCAATCATTAGGATTAGAATTTGAGTACACCATCAGAGTAATGACTCAGGAAGAAAAAAACAGGTTTTTACAATTGGAAGCCGAGGCATGGAAAGGCTGAATATAAAAACCGACTGTCGTGGTTTTGTTTTAAGATATATTGCCTGAAAGAGTTATTAATATTTTTTTTTGTAAATGACTCTGTCACGTGAAATATCAAACCATAATTTTTATGCCTTTTTGTGGCATGCAGGCTTTTTAGCTCTGGCACAAAATTTTATGGATGTCGATACTGTCATTCCTGCAATGCTTATCGAATCGGGCGGAAAGGCTGTACATATAGGCATAATGACTGCCATAATGATGGGAGGTTCGAGTTTTACGCAGTTGTTTTTTGCTCCTTATATCAGCAATAAGATCTTTAAAAAGAGCTTTTTGCTCATGGGCATAAATTTACGGGTACTTTCACTTTTTGCATTGGGTTTTATTTTGTTTTTTCTCCAGGGGCCTCAAACGAAATGGGTTCTATGGCTTATATTTTTATTTATTACCTTCTTTGCGCTGGGCGGCGCTTTTTCGAATATCAGTTATACCGACATATTAGGTAAAAGTGTCAATGAAAATAAAAGGAAACTGTTTTTTTCCACAAAACAAATCATAGCAGGGATTGTTGTTTTAATCTCGGCTTTCATGGCAAAAAAATTATTAACTTCTTCAGAATATCCCATAAACTATGCCTTTATGTTTTTTACAGGGGCTACACTCTTACTGATTGCATCAGGAGGATTTTGGAAAATAAATGAGGATGTCCCTTCTAAATTGAAAATTAATGGTTTCAGAGATTTTATTCAGACACTTCGGTCAGAATTAATCCGGAATAGAAAACTGGTTTATTTTCTCGGTTTCATAAATACCCAGGGTATTATTATCTCATTTCTGCCATTTGTTATGCTATATGCTAAAGAAACATTGAATACACAAAGTCAGGATACCGGGAACTTTTTACTTTATAAAGTTTTCGGGATAGTTATCATAAGCGTAATGGTATTCTTTGCTTCAAAAAAAATTAAGTATAACCCTCTTCTTTATGTAAATGTGATTTTGTCGGTAGTGGTTATAACTATCACATTATTCATTGGTGATGAGCATACACTCAGGTATATTTTTATCCTGGGAGGTATAATTTATTCATTATATTCAATCACTATGAGCGGATTATTACTTGAAGTGTCAGACAAAGAGAATAGGGCTCTTTATACAGGATTTGCCGGAGCAGGAAATATCCTGCCCGCTATTTTCCCTCTTGCAGGCGGATTGATTATTAACTGGTTAGGTTTTCGTCCTTTCTTTTTACTATTTATGATTATGGTATTAATGTCAGTCTATTTTATCAGAAAAATTGACTGCAAAAAATAAAGCCCGGAAATTATGAAACTATTATTAGTCTATTGTAAAAATTTCGGATACACTCCGACTATTAAAACTCTTGAAACTGCTCCGGAAAATATTTCCCCTGCTCAATACGAAAATGTTGAGGTTGCATTTATCCAGGTAGAGAAGGAAGATGAAGAAAGGGAAAGCGATGTTGAAAAGAAACTGGTAAAAAACCTTAAATGGGTGTGCGGGAAAAACCAGGTTAATAAAATTATCCTTCATTCGTTTGCACATCTGTCGGAAAGCAAGGCTGAACCTGAGTTCACAAAGTCATTATTATGCAGGGCAGAAAAGCGGCTGATAAATGCCAGCTATACAGTAAGTCAGACGCCTTTTGGATATTTCCTTGATTTACAGATTGATGCTCCCGGGTTTTCTTTGGCAAGAGTATTTAAAAATATTTAACAGCATGCCATAAAAATGGATATTGATGATTAAAATTAAAATAATTGCTTCTGGGAATATCGGGATAATAGAATCAGACACCGGACATGCATTACTGGATATTTTAAGGAAAAACGGGTATGAAATCTATGCCCCCTGCGGAGGTAAAGGAACATGCGGGAAATGCCTGGTAACAGTAAAAGGTGAAGGAGAAATAATCTCCTGTCAATATTATCCCGAAAAAAATATTGAAGTGATTCTGCCGGGGGAAAATGAGGCAAATATACTTGTTCATCAGACAGAATATCTTGAAGATATCCCCTATAAAAAAGGCGCTGATTATATAAGTCAAAACTCTTATGGCGTTGCAATAGATATCGGGACTACCACCGTGGTATTATATTTTTTAAACCTTCTCACGGGTCAGATTGAAAAAATATCATCTTTTCTGAATCCCCAGAAAACATATGGCGCAGATGTAATTACAAGAATTAATTATTGCCAGGAGCATAAGAATGGATTGACAGAGTTAAAAAAGTTAATAGTTGACGCTATCAATAAGGAACTCGATATTTTCAAACAAAAACAGGAGCTTAATCACGCGAATTTTGAAAAAACAGTAATTGCCGGTAATACAACGATGTTACATGTATTTCTGGGTGAAGATCCTCTTTCAATTGCTCTGGCTCCTTTTAAGCCTGTTTTTATTGAAAAACAGATAAGAAAAGGCCATTCAACAGGATTAAATATAAACGCCAATGCGGAGGTTGTTACTTTGCCTTGTATCTCGGCTTTTGTCGGCGCTGATATTATTGCCGGGTTAGCTGCATTAAAAGTAACGCATGAGAATTACCTTTTTCTTGATATAGGTACAAATGGTGAAATAGCGCTCATTACAGGTGACAAAATAATTACCTGTGCCACGGCTGCAGGTCCTGCATTTGAAGGAGCAAATTTATCGTGCGGGATGGGGGCTGTATATGGTGCAATATCTGGTTTTACGAGTCAAAAAGATTATCAGGTTATCGGGAACTCTGAACCCGGGGGTATCTGTGGCTCAGGTATTGTTGATATTGTAGCATACTTGATAGTGAACGATTTAATAGATGAAACCGGTTTGCTGAAAGAAACATTTGTTATTCATCATGAGAACAATATACAGGTAACCCAGCAGGATATTCGTGAAATTCAATTAGCCAAATCCGCAATTTATTCAGGAATTAAGATTTTAATGAACAGAGCAGGATTGTCTTATCACAATATAGATGCTTTGTATTTAGCCGGTGGTTTTGGTAACTATATTAATATAAATTCAGCAATACAAATCGGCTTATTACCATATGAACTCGGAGATAAAATATATCCTGTTGGTAATAGTGCGGTTATTGGAGCGCTTCAATATTTAAAGTCAGATGAGTTTGGTGAGAAAATTGATAAAATATTACATAAATCTCAGTACATTGAATTGTCAGATGTTAATGAATTCACAATGGAATTCGCTTTAAATATGAATTTTATCAAATTTAACCTGTGAATCTATGGCAAAAACAGAACCCTTTGATCATTACCTTTCTGACTACGAACAATGGTTTGACGATCATTATTTTGCGTTC
>Ga0315539_1001110_pt1 | contig 20026 bp, 19 predicted proteins | sample SalMarSW160150MG_FD_203097 | JGI IMG/M metagenome (GOLD analysis project Ga0315539, IMG submission 203097) | Salt marsh sediment microbial communities from the Plum Island Ecosystem LTER, Massachusetts, United States - Salt Marsh Sediment SW1601-150 ... | reverse complement strand
TGCTGCGGGGCTTGGATTCGAACCAAGATAGTCACCTCCAAGGGGTGATGTCCTACCATTAGACGACCCCGCAATATTCACTTTTTATTTTCAATTTTTCTAATTATTTTTTCTTTTTCAATTCTCCTTCCTTTTATTTTCTTTTCATAAACTCTTGCATCTTTTTCTAAATTAAATTTCTTCAGAAATACTAATTTCAGCGGAGCGTAGTATTTAGTAGAAAGAACCTTTTTTGCGTTATGCTCCTTTAGGCGCTCTTCAATCCTATTAGTACTTCCCACATAGTACCATCGATTTCTTAAGCTTCTGAGAATGTATACATGCCACGACATATATTTTTCCTGTTGTCCTACCATTAGACCTGCCTGCGCAGGCAGGCGACCCGGCAATGATTATACAAGCTGGCAAGACTCAATTATAGCTAATTCTAAAGGGAGTTGGGGTATTGGGGAATATCTCATTTTACTTTCAGCTTCCAAAAAAAGGTTTAAAGTTCGGCGCAAATCCTCTTCTTTCAAGCTGTCTGCCTGTCCTTTAAGTTTTTCCAAGTCTTCTTTAGTAAATCCAGAGATAATAGGATTTTTAGTTTCCGGGCCGGTAATTTTCAGGATTAAGACCTGTCGGAGATAATTAATCAAACTTTTGCTGAATTGTTGAAGGTCAGAGCCCTTTTCAGCTATTTCATTAAGAAAATCAATAGCTTGGGCAGCTTTCTTCTGACAAAGGAAATCGGTAAATTTGCTGACCGTACTTACTTCTACCAGTCCCAATAAATCTTTAATGTTTTCTACTTTAATTTCTTTATCTGAAGTGCCAGAAAAAGTTAAAACCTGGTCCAATAAACTTTCAGCATCTCTGATTGCCCCGCCAGCATTCAAGGCAATTAACTCCAAAGCTGGCCTTTCAATTTTTGCCTTTTCTTTTTTGGCAATATCTTCTAATCTTTTGATAATTTCAGGTACCGTCAATTTCCTGAAATCAAACCTTTGGCAACGGGAAATGATCGTCGGAATCATTTTATGAATTTCGGTAGTAGCTAAGATAAAAATAGCGTGGGAAGGCGGTTCTTCCAAGGTTTTTAAAAGAGCATTGGCTGCTTCCCGGGTCAATTGATGGCTTTCATCAATGATAAATACCTTATACTTTGATTTAACTGGAGCAAACTTTATTCCGTCTCTTAATTCTCTTATTTCATCGATCCCCCGGTGGGAAGCAGCATCAATCTCAATTAAATCCAGGGCTCGCCTCTCCATAATCTCTAAACAAGAAGAGCACTTATTACAGGGTTCAGCTTCCCCTTCCTTGCGGTTCTGACAATTGACTGCTTTAGCCAAAAGTCTGGCCATCGTAGTTTTTCCGGTGCCCCGGGGACCGGAAAACAAATAGGCATGGGAAATCATTCCGGATGATATGGCATTGGTCAAGGTCTGAACCACATGCTCTTGACCAACTATCTCAGCGAAGGTCTTGGGTCTGTATTTTCTGTACAAAACTAAATTTGCCATTATTGTTTAATGAGATAAATTTTATCTTTCGCTTTAACTAAAGTTTAGCTTTTAAAGACAATGAATTTGTAACCAATAAAATTCCAGACAGCTGAAACAAAAGCCGCAATTATCCCGCCAACATTCGCCCAGAGTTCGGGAGCCAAGCCAAACTGAGAACCTAAAATATTAACTATCAAAGAAGCAGCTCCCACATTAATAAACAAACCAACCAGGGTGACGACGAAAAACTGACCGAATTCTCTTCCCATGCCTTTCTTTTCCATTTTCTCAAAAGCCCAAAACTTATCACCGGCATACTTGCTGCAGGTAGCGACAATAAAAGAAATTCCTTTGAAAATTGAAAAAAGAGAACCGGTAGCCACGCCGGTGACCAGAATCAAAAGATTTAATACCCCCAAATCTACCAGAGTGGCGATAATACCAATCAAGAAAAACTTAGCTGCCTGAAAAATCCATAAAAGTTTCTTTCCTAAAAACCAGGCCAACCAGAGTCCGGCTAAAGCTAAAACGGGCAGCAGAACCGCCAGAATCAACCACAAGAACTTAATTTCCAATCCTAGATTCCTTAAAATGCCGTAAAAAAACCAAGCAGCAATTTCCCCGACAACTAAAGCTAAAATAATATCTATTTTTTTCATATTAAATTTTCATACCAAACTTTACCTTTATCGACTTTCCCCATTTTAGCATAAATTACTAAAAAATCAAAATAAAAGTGGGCAGAAAAGATTGCCCACCGAAATCCGATAATCTAAGCAGATTCCTTATAGTGCTAATAGTTTATCTGCTAATGGTTTATCTGTTAATAGTTTGTCTAAAGAACTAATAACCTCAGTAGCTCCTGCTTGGATTAGAAGCTTTCGTTGCCATGGCTGTCTCGCTACTCCAATCGAAATATCGCCAAGTCTCATCTCATAAGATGAGTCAGCCACAACGACAATCTTTTCTTGAGGTTGAGGATACTTTTTACGGAGCATTTGGAGATGTTTTTCCTTATCTCCATTTTCTCCGCTGCAAATTTCCTCAAACAGATTAATAATGCCGATTCTAGTTAGCCACTCCTCAAGATAGATTCCCTCGAGGCCGGAGGAAATCACTAAGTGAAAGTGCCTAACAAGCTGCTCAAGAGTTTCGATTACCTCCGGGAAAGACTCTGCTTCTTTGTATATCTTCCTCCTTTTTTCAAACAACTCTTTAGAGCCGCGTTTAACGATCTCTTTATCATATCCTCCCGGGAAAAGAGATTCCAGGGCCTTTATAAAGCCTTCGTTAAACGTCCCGCCAGAAAAATTAAAAATCATCTCTTCTGCTTTCTCTTTTTCTATTTTAACGTTAAAAAATTTTTCCACCCAGTCGGTGCATACCTTAATTAGTGGGGGTGTAGAGTCCATCAATACCCCTCCACAGTCCAACACAATAACGGCCATTTTTCCTCCTTTCTGCGCTATAATTTGCGCTATATATTAAATTTTCTTTTCTTTTGGATTCGGTAATGACCTATACCAAAAGAGAAACTGTCCATAGTATAAAACATAAAAAATATTTGTCAAAGAAAATAACGGATATTGCTGGTTTCCGGCCTTGACAATTTACCTTAATTCTATTAAGCTTTAAATATAAATATGAAAGACCAGATTGCCCCAAGTTTAACTGCTTGTTGTGACTGTTGTACTTCTTTGAAGGAAGGGGCAGGTTTGGTTTAATAATCAATAATTAATCACTCAAGAACCAGCCTCTTCCGAAAAAGGGGCTTTTTGTTTATAATAATAGAAAGTTGCAAAGATGAATAAAAATATTTTACAGCTGATTGGCAGTACACCTTTAGTAAAAATAAATAAATTAAACCCGAATAAAAAGGTAGAGCTTTATGCTAAACTCGAATTTTTTAATCCCGGCGGTTCAGTTAAAGATAGAATTGCTCTCTCTATGATTGAAGGGGCAGAAAAAAGAAGAGAATTAACTAAAAACAAGACGGTTTTGGAGGCGACAAGCGGGAATACGGGGATTGGTTTAGCTATAGTTTGCGCAGTAAAGAGATATAAACTCCTTTTAACAATGTCTGAGTCAGTCAGCAGAGAAAGAAGAAAAATCTTAAAAGCTTTTGGTGCTAAAATTTTACTTACTCCAGCTAAAAGCGGTACCGATGGAGCCATTGAGAAAGCTTATGAGATGGCAAGAAAAAATAGAAAATACTGGTTAGCCGATCAATTTAATAATCCTGACAATTGGAAAGCTCATTATTATGGTACAGCTAAAGAAATATGGCAGGACACTGAAGGTAAAATCACTCATTTCATCGGAAGCGTGGGGACAACCGGCACTTTAATGGGGGTTTCAAAAAGATTAAAAAAATATAATCCAAAGATTAAAATTATAGGAGTAGAGCCATTTTTAGGTCATAAAATTCAAGGGTTAAAAAATATGAAAGAGGCCTATAAGCCCGGTATTTATGATAAAACTCAGTTAGATAAGAAAATAAACGTTAAAGATGAAGACGCTTATGAAATGGCTCGCAAAATCGCTAAACAAGAAGGAATTTTTGCAGGTATGAGCTCGGGGGCAGCAATGTCCGGCGCTCTAAAAATTACTAAGAGCTTGAAAAAGGGTTTAGTTGTCGTTTTATTTCCAGATAGTGGAGAAAGATATTTGAGTACAAATCTTTTTAATTAAAATTATGTTAAGATTCTACAACACTCTATCGAGAAAAAAAGAAATTTTTAAACCGATTAAAAAAGGTCAGATTAAAATTTATTCTTGTGGCCCGACGGTTTATGATTTTGCTCACATCGGAAACCTCCGTTCTTATGTTTTCGCTGATATTTTAAGACGGTATTTAGAATATAAAGGACATCAGGTAAAGCACGTAATGAACATTACTGATATTGACGATAAAACTATCAAAAATTCAAAAATAGCCAAAATGAGTTTAAAAGATTTTACAGAAAAATATACAAAGGAATTTTTTAAGGATTTAGAGACTTTAGACATTAAAAAGGCAAGCTATTACCCTAAGGCAACAGAGAACATTCAAGAAATGATAAAGTTCACCAAGGTCTTAGAAAAAAAAGGTTACGCCTATGAAAAACTTCATAGCGTTTATTTTGACATTTCAAAGTTTAAAAATTACGGGAAGCTGTCAGGAATTGACCTGAAAAAAAATAAACCGGGCGCCCGAATTGATTTAGATGAATATCAAAAAGACGCTCCCGGAGATTTTACTTTATTGAAAAGAAGTAAATTAGATGAATTAAAAAGAGGAATTTTTTATCAGACGAAATGGGGCAAAGTTAGACCGGGCTGGCATCTTGAGTGCTCAGTAATGAGCATGAAATATCTCGGAAAAACTTTTGATATTCATACTGGCGGAGTTGATCTTATTTTCCCTCACCACGAAAACGAAATTGCTCAATCAGAGGCGTATACAGGAAAAAAATTCGTTAATTTCTGGATTCATAATGAACATCTTTTAGTGGATGGAAAGAAAATGAGCAAGTCCTTGGGTAATTTTTATACTTTGAGAGATTTATTAAAAAGAGGTTTCGACTGGCGAGCTATTCGATATTTTTTGATAAGTAATCACTACAAGCAAAAAACAAATCTTACTTTCAAGGCGCTCAAAGGTGCAGGAAAAGCAATGGAAAGAATAAAAATATTTTTAGAAAAAACGGACAAAGAGTCAAAAATCCAGACCTCAACTAAAAATCTAAAATTAATTAAAAGTTTAATTTCACAAGCTAAAAAAGATTTTGAAGAAGCAATGGACGATAACTTGAATACGCCCAGGGCGTTATCTACAGTCTTTAATTTAATAAAAGAATTAAATAAAATTGAAAAAATAGACAGCCAGACGGCAAAACAAGTTTTGAGCGTAATAAATAAATTTGACTCCGTGCTCGGTTTAAAACTTTTAGAATTAAAAAAGGAAAAAATTAGAATTCCAGGAGAGGTTATTAGGTTAGTTGAAGAAAGAGAAAAATATCGAAAAAGGGGCCAGTGGCAGAAGGCCGATGAAATAAGAAAAGAAATTCAAAAAAAAGGCTACCTGATAGAAGACACCAAAGAAGGGTCTAAAATTAAGAGGATTTGAGTATTTTGTTAAAGAGCTTATAAATAGATTTTTCCAAAGAGAAAGGAGCTTCACTTTCTCTTTTTTGTTTATATTGCAAGGCCGTTTGATAAAAATCCAAAACTTGATTAGCAATGCGGGACCAAGAATAATTTTCAGCTTCTTTAATCCCCCACTCTGACATCTTCTTTCTTAGTTTCTCGTCTTCAATCAAAATTTCAATTTTTTTAGCTAAGTCTTCGCAACTGCGGTTTTTAGCCAAAAACTTACCGCCTTTTTTATCTTGTAAAAATAATTTATAACCTTCATTGGCAAAAGCCACTACCGGTGCTCCACAGGCCATAGCTTCCAACAATACCAATCCAAAACTTTCGCCAAAAATGGCCGGGCTGACGAAAATATCACAACTCCGATAGTAAGAAACTAAATTTTTACCTATTACCTGACCCTCAAAATAAATTTCTTTTAAATTATTTTTCTTAATGTAGCTTTCGCACTCATCTTGTAATTCTCCTTCTCCGACCACGAATAACCTTAAATTGGGAAATTTCTTAGTTAAAATTTTGTAAGCCTTGAGTAAATAAATCAAACCCTTTCTTTTTTCAATTCGGCCTACAAATAAAAGATTGATTTTGTCTTGAGAGAATTTTTTTAATTTGGGAACCTGAGGATTAAATTCTTCCAAGTCTATACCGTTAGGAATGACCGCTTTCGGGCCTTGATAACTCTTAAAAACTTTTATATTTAAGGGAGCTACGCCAATCACTCCGTCCATCTTCCATTGGACAATCCTGTTTAAAAAATAAAGAAGAGTGGGGAACCTTTTAAAAAATTTGCTGTTACTAATATTGGCATGGAAAGTTAAAATATTCAAAACCTCTGACCTTTCTAAAATCTGGAAAGCTGAAGGAAAGCCGAAATTATGAAGGTGTAAAACATCAAACTTTTCCTTTTTCAGGACTCTTTCTATGGCCAGGGGATTAAAGTTGATGTCAAAATCAGATTTGCTGCCGCTAAAATTAAGAGGAAAAGAGGTCCCCAAAAGAATAACGTCTTTGCCATAATACTCTCGCCACTTTCGTCTGGGAGCAATAATCTTTGAGTAAATTCCCCTCTTTTTAAACTCTTTATGGAGCCCTAAAATATGTCTTTTTACCCCACCTGGAGGATAAAATGAATGAAATGAAATTAAAGCTATTTTCATAAAAAGCTTTTATTTATAAAAATAAAAGTGAATTTTAAGATGAGGAAAGATTCCTCATCGCCATTTAGTTGATTTTAACAGAAAGAAAGACGCTTGCCAATTATATTGTCTTGTGTTAAATTACATTAGTATGTTCTATGAATATCTGATTCATATCAATACTTCGATAAATCTTTAATTTATCTCGTATGGCAAACGAGCTACCCGAAAAATTACCTCCGCAAAGCGTTGAAGCTGAAAAGTCCCTTTTGGGCTGTTTGTTGCTGGATAAAAACGCTATTACTAAAGTAGCAGACTACTTAACCCCCAAAGATTTCTATAAATCTAACCACCAAGAGATTTATCAGGCCTGTGTAGACCTTTTTGAAAAAGGAGAACCGATAGACCTTTTATCTATCTCCACCCGTCTTAAAGAAAAAAACATATTAAAGGATATAGGAGGAAACAGTTATTTAACCGAGCTTATAAACGAGGTGCCAACGGCCAGCCACGTTTCAAATTATGCCAAGATCGTTCAGCGTAAAAGGGTTTTAAGAGATTTAATCGACGCCAGTCACGAAATCAGCACACTGGGGTACAACGAAATTGAAGATACCGATTTGCTTTTAGATAAAGCTGAAAAGAGAATTTTTAGTATTGCCCAAAAAAGCTTAAGCCAGAACTTCATACCGGTAAAATCAACCTTAGAAGATGCTTTTGAAAGAATTGATAAGCTTTCCAAACATCAAAAGGGTCTGCGGGGTCTGCCCACCGGCTTTGCTGATTTAGATAATATTTTAGCTGGTCTTCAAGGGTCAGACCTTATTATTTTAGCTTCCCGTCCCAGTTTGGGGAAAAGCGCTTTAGCTTTAAATCTGGCCAGTAATATCGCTATCAGTGAAAAAATACCGGTAGGGATGTTTAGTCTGGAAATGTCAAAAGACCAAGTAATTGACAGATTAATTTCCACCTATTCCGGAGTAGATTTATGGAGGTTGAGGACCGGTCGTCTTTCCGGAGACGGAGAGGACAACGACTTTTCCAGAATACAACAGGCCTTAGGTATTTTATCTGAAGCCCCAATTTATATTGATGATGCAGCTACCTCCAACATTTTACAAATGAGAGCTATGGCCAGACGCTTGCAGGCAGATAAGGGATTGGGTCTTATAATCATTGACTATTTACAATTAATTGACCCGCGAAATCCTAACGAACCAATAGTTACACAGGTGACGGAAATCTCCCGTTCTCTTAAGGCCTTAGCCCGAGAATTAAACGTGCCGGTTTTGGCCATATCTCAGCTGTCTCGGGCAGTAGAACAACGCTCTCCTCAAAAACCCAGATTAGCTGATTTAAGAGAATCGGGGTCTTTAGAGCAGGATGCGGATGTTGTCCTCTTTATCTACAGGGAAGACAGATATCGTCCGGAAACTACCAGAAAAAATATCGCTGATATTATCATTGCCAAACATCGTAATGGGCCGGTCGGGAACGTTGAGTTGTATTTTGACGAAAGAAGAGTAAGCTTCAGAGATCTGGAAAAAGGACAAATAGGTGAGTAATATAATGGCTTATCCTCCTTCTATCCAAAAACTCATTGATTTATTCTCTAAGTTTCCTACGGTAGGGCCGCGCACTGCTGCCCGTTTTATTTTTTACCTGTTAAAACTGTCAAAAGAAGAATTTGATAAATTGATTTCTTCCATTTCTGAATTAAAAAATAAAATTAAAATTTGTAAACTCTGCTTTTACCCCTTTGAAGGCGAAGGTGAAGTTTGTTCAATTTGTGGCGACCAAACTCGAGACAGGTCTTTATTGTGTATTATTGAAAAAGAATCAGATTTAACCGCTATTGAGAATACCAAAAAGTATAAAGGTTTGTATTTTATTTTAGGCGGAACAGTTTCTACTCTTAAAAAAGCCGATATTGAAAAATTAAGAATTGATAAATTAAAGGAAAGAGTCAAGAGCCCTGAATTTAAAGAAATTATTATTGCTATCAATCCTACTACCGAAGGAGAAGCGACAACTTTATATTTGGAAAGAACCCTTCAACCTTTAAATAAAAAAATCACCCGCTTAGGTCGCGGGCTACCGGTAGGAGGAGAATTAGAATATGCCGATGAAGAAACTTTATCCTCGGCTCTTGAAAGCCGAAAATAATCCTATTTTCCAGCTTCAATTTTAACAATCTCGATTTCGGTATAGGGCTGACGATGGCCCTTTTTTGTTTTCTCTCTCTTTTTAGCTTTGTATTTAAAAATAATCACTTTCTTTCCTTTGCCGTGTTTTAAGATTTTTCCCGTTACTTTAACTCCCTTAATTGTCGGCGTTCCGATTTCTACTTTCTTATTTTTCTCCAATAGCAAAACCTCACTGAAGGTTATTTCACTCTCCTCTTTTTTATCAATTTTCTCTATTTTTATTTTTTGTCCCGGGGTAACTAAATATTGTTTGCCCCCGGTTTTAATTACAGCCAGCATGTTATTTCAATTTTTTTTGTTCTTTTGTCTCTAGTAATTTTTCGACTTTATCTGAGAATAAGCTGAGGCGTTTTTCTGAACTATCATAGGAGGAAACGGCATTTCTCAGGTGTCCTCCCAGCTTTCTGAAGTCATCCATTAGCCTGGCGGCATCCTGATTTATTTTATTCAACCTCTTCAGAATGTCCTGAGTCTGGCGGGAAATCTGAGTATCTTTAAACCAGTGCTCGATTGTTCTTAAGGTTAAATAAATAGTATTGGGAGAACTCAAAATTACTCTTTTTAACCAGGCATAATTAGTTAAATCAAACTCTCGGCCGATGTTATTTACTATTTCGTAGTAAATAGCTTCAGCCGGAATATACATTAAAGCAAAGTCAGTCGTTCCTTCAGAAGGTAAAATATATTTTAGTGCAATTTTGTCAATATGTCCCTTAATGTCTTCAATAAATTTTTTCTGGAAAGCCATTTTTTCTCCATCAGAATTAGCCTCTATCATTTTAGCGAAGTTTTCCGAAGGGAATTTAGAATCAATCGGTAGGACCCGACCATTCGGAAGCTTTAAAACAGCATCAACCTGCTCACCGGATGAAAATAAATATTGGATTTTGTAAAGTTCTTCTGGAAAATGCTGGGACAAAATGTGTTCCAGAGAGGCCTCGCCCCATTGACCTCTCAATTTCGGTGCTTTGAATATTTCCTGAAAAGTAGAAACATCTTTAACTGCCGTCTCTACGTGCTTTAGTTCTTCTCTAATTTGGGTCGCTTCCTTGGTAAAAGAAGAAATTTGTTCGTGCATTGCTCGCGAAGAACCGTCAACATCTCGCCGAATTTCGGTTAATAAATCGGTTACCCGTCTTTCCAAATCCCTTATGGCGTCAGATTGTCTTTCGTCCACCCTCGATTTTCTCAACCAGAAAAAAAATAAAATCCCGCCAATAACAATAAAAACAAAAAAAAATAAAAAATCATTCATCGAAATAAATTGAGTATCCCTGCTATGATTTTAGCATTATTGGGTGAAAATTTCAACTATGACGAAAGTAATATAAGTTCCGAGTAAAAAGAAGGCTTCTTTTTTTGAGATTTTGCGGTCGGTTCGGACAAAAAAGAGAAAAAACATAGCCGCGATTATTAAGAAAAATCTGGCAATAGCAAAAGGTGAAAAAATGATTATTTTAATCGGACAGATTAAAGCCACAATACCTAAAACCAAACTAGAAATAATGATTACTGAACCCATTAAATTCCCTAAAATCATCCAAGTCTGGACGCGTCTGGCAGCTATTATAGCAAAATAGGTTTCAGGCAGGGCGTTTCCTATTCCAACAATTAAAATTCCTACCAGCCCTAAAGAAAGATTGAAAGCTTGAGAAAAGAAATGAGCCGACGTTACTATCCCCTGAGCAGCAAGTAATAAAAAGACTATTCCTAAAATTATTCTGCCCAGGTCTTTTAGAAAGGTTTTAAACTTCTTAACGATTGAATCCTTTTGGTGGTCATATATTTTTGTAAACCTCTCTTTTTTTGAGAAAAGCCAAAAGATATAAAAAGCAAAAATCAAAAGCAAAACTACTCCATCTCCCCTGCCTAAGCTTCCGTCCAAAATTAAAAGTAAGGGCAAGATGGCAATAACCATTGTAAATAGAGCTGAAGTTTGAACCATTTTACTTTCGGCTGGCAATCCTTTAGCAAACATAGTAGCCAGAGCCACAGCTACCGTTAAATCAAAAAGGTTTCCTCCAACAATATCGCCAAAAGAAAGTTGGGGAATTTTATGAAGAGCAGCGGTAATGCCAACGAAAAGATTAGGAATAGAAGTGGCTAAGGCAACAACAATAAAAGCGACCACAAACTCTCGCCATTCCAGAAAACGAGCTATTCTGGCTAAGGCCTCGATTAGTATCTTACCTGCAAAAAAAAGAGTAAAACAAGATATTATAAAAATTAAAACGTAGAACCAAATCATAAAAATTATTAATCAGTTTGATGGCGGGAGATAAAATACCACTTGGTTATTTCAATCAAAATTATATTTGCTAATCCCAAGCCAACAAGTATTAACCAATCATAAAGTCCCAAGGGTACAGTTTTTAACAAATTTTGAAAGACCGGAATATAAATAGCAATAGTAAGCATTAAAAATCCAATAGCTACAGCCCCCAGTAAAAGCTTATTTGATAAAGGGTTTATATGCCACAAATTTTTTCTTAAACTTTTACAAGAAAAAACATAAAAAAGGGAATTAATAGCTAAGGCAGCGAAAATCATGGTTCTTACATAGGTAATATCATGATTGTTTTGCCAGAGCCAGAAAAATAACCACAACAGTATTAAGTCAGTAACTATTCCAATAATAAAAATTATTGCCTTCATCTCCTTGGTCAATAAAGGAGCGTTTCGACTGTGGGGTTTCTGTTGCATTAAATCTTTTTCTTTCGGTTCAAAAGCTAAAGCAATATCAGGTAAGCCATCTTCAACTAAGTTTACCCATAAAATTTGAGCAGGTAAAATTGGCAAAGGAAATCCAACCAATAAAGCTCCTCCTACTAAAATAACTTCCGAAAAGCTATCGGAAAGCAAATAAGTAATAATCTTGCGAATGTTATCTAAAATCGCTCTTCCCTCTTCTATCGCTGCTACAATAATACTAAAACTGTCGGGTAAAAGGATTAAATCAGAAACTTCTTTAGCCACATCCGTCCCCGAACCCAAAGCTATTCCAATGTCAGCTCGCTTGAGAGCCGGAGCGTCGTTGATGCCGTCGCCGGTCATAGCTACTACTTCTTTTCTGGCCTGCCAGGCCTCAATAATCCTTAATTTATGTTTGGGTTCTACCCTGGCGTAAACCCGAATTTTTTCCAACTTTTTGTCAAACTCATTTTCTGAAAGTTCGTCAAAATCTTTTCCTTCTAAAATATTTTCTTCTTTTATGTTAAATCCTAATTTCTGAGCAATGGCTTTGGCTGTTAATTTATGGTCGCCGGTAACTAAAATCGGCCTCATGCCAGCTTGAATACAAACTTTCATTGCTTCTTTCACATCTTTTCTTAAGGGATCATGTAGAGCTACAAGACCAGCAAAAGTTAAGTCCTGACAATATTTTTCTAAATTATTAACCAGAGGAAACTGAATCCTAAAGGTTTTTTTATAGGCAGCGGCTATTACCCGATACCCCTGCCGGGTTAGGTCTTCTAATTTTTGATTCAACTTTTTTCGTTCATCCCGTTTTAAATCTGATAGGTCAATTAATTTTTCTGGTGCCCCCAAAAAATAAAGATGAAATTCATTCTTAGCTTGGGCCATCTTATGGAGAACGATGCCATATTTTCTTTTAGGATTAAAAGAAACCTCGTCTATTTTAGATTCTTTCTTTTCTAATTTTTCTCTGGAAAGGCCCGCTTGAATTGCTGCCAAGAGGAGAGCTTTTTCAGTCGGTCTGCCTTGGACTCGCCATTCTTTTTCCGGCTCCTTGGGATTTTCAATAAAGGCCTCGTTACACAAAAGAGCGATTTTAAGAGTTAAGCTTTGAGTGGTTTTTTTGTTGTCAAGAGTGAAAATTTCAGCCAATTTCATTTTTCCTTCAGTAAGAGTGGCGGTTTTATCGGTGGCGATTATAGAAGTGCTCCCCAAGGTTTCGGCAGCTAAAAGCTTCCTGACCAACCCCTTCCTTTTTAAAATCCTTTGCATCCCCAAAGCCAGAATTACAGTCAGGGCTACCGGTAATCCTTCGGGAATAGCAGCTACGGCTATAGCTACCGCCGTAGTAAACATTTCCAGAAAAGTATTTCCCGTAGCCACCCCCTCAATAAAAATAAAGACTGAAATTATTCCGATGACGCCGCTGACGATTTTGGCAAATCCAGCTAACTTTTTTTGAAGAGGAGTTTTTTCCTCTTTGGTTTCCTTAACCATTTCTGCTACCTTCCCTATCTCAGTATCCAGACCGGTTCCTACTACCGCCGCTTTGGCTTTACCGTCTTCAACTGTTGTCCCCATATAAACCATGTTATCCCGGTCAGCCAAAGAAGTTTCAGCTGGTAAAATCTCACTCATTTTTTTAGCTGGCAGCCACTCGCCAGTCAAAGCCATTTCATTGGTTTTAAGATTGTGGTTTTCAATTATTCTGCCGTCGGCCGGAACTTTATCTCCGGAATTCAGAATAAAGACGTCGCCCGGAACAAGTTCAATAGAATCAATTACTTTAATATTCCCTTCTCTAATTACCTGAGTTTCGTATTTAACTATCGTTTTTAATTTGGTTAAGGCCTTACTGGCTTTGTTCTCTTGAAAATAACCAACAACGGTATTTAAAAGAACTGCTCCAAAAATGACAATAGTATCAGTATACTCTTTCAGAATTAAAGTAATAATCCCGGCAATAATTAAAATATAAATCAGGGGGCTTTGGAATTGCTCCAAGAAAATTTTTAAAGAAGACAAAAGCTCTTCTTCAGGAAGTTTATTCTGGCCAAACTCTTTCTGTCGTTCCTTTACTTCTTTCTCGGTCAGTCCATTTTTGGGGTTGGTTTTTAGTATTTTTATTACTTCCTGACTATCCAAATTGTGCCAGGAAATTTTTTCTGCCATTATTCTATTGTACTAAAAGATTAATGATTGTAAAAGAATTTGTACCAAAAAACCGCCTATTTTAGGAGGCGGCGTCTCAGAATATGCCTAGTGCGACGTAAATAACAAAAAATCAGCCAGTTGGCTGATTTCTTGCCCTAAATAAACCTTCTATTGAACGCTTACTTAGGGGGGAAGGTGGGAGATAACAGTGCGTTAACTATTTGTTATTATTTGACCTCGCCACCTTTTAAATTTTAATGTGGGAACCTATAGAAAGGTTAGGTTTGTATAGAAGCACTCGCCCTCGAGTAAAGCCAGAACCAGAAACCATTCTTAATGAAGACAAGAAATTTGTAGTTGTTCATCTCCTGTTCGCCCCAATAAGTGGCGCCCGTAATTTTGACAGGGTCGCCCACTATGATAGTGCAATTAGTTCCTTTTTTCAGCTCTTCTCTTACGCGATATAATGGCAAACCACCATCCGAACAATCAACGCGTCTTGCGTTAATGTCGCCTGCTGTGCCCTTAATGATAAGTATACTACTAAGCCCAGTTTTTTTGTCGGCCCCACCGGGAGTTGTTGCCATAAGCGAAACGAATTCACCATTTCTTACTGATAGGCATGTAAAACGAGTCTTTTTTACTGCGGTTCCCAAATGTCACCTCCTTAATTTTTTTTTGAATTAGGCAAAAAAGATTTACCTAATTCTACTATTCTACATTATAAACACTAATTATATTTTGTCAAACCCTACCAAAAAACCGCCTAAAAGGCGACTTCTATTACTACTAACCAATTTTTTTAATCTTAGTTTTTAAGAATATCACAATATTGATAGGAATCCACTCTTAAAATAAAACAGGCTACATTTTTGTAGCCCACTTATACTTTAAGATGTTTCTCAAAAATCTTACTCATATCTCTAATTTGGTTTTCATACTTTGCCAACCGTTCTTTTTCGCGTTTCTTAATTCTCTCTTTAATTTCTTGTGGCATACGAGTGACTTTGAAGAATGGTCCCATATCTTGTAGTTCACCACACATTCCTAATAGTGTTCGCAATTCGTAAACTTGACTACTCATAGACGGCAAAGGCGGAGTGCGGCTGTGATCAAAGAAGATGGATTCCAATTCAGGAATACTATCTTGGTATTTTTGGCATATCTCATAAAAGGCCTTATGCCATTTCATGTTGTCAGAATTGAAATCTTCAATAGAAGTGTATGCCAGAGCCAAAGTAAGAACATTATGATAGGTAATAAAAGAATCAAGCACGTTACTCATATTTCCTCCTTTTTTTGGAAAGTGCATTTAAAGAAGCTTTTATGGTGGCCCCAACCGGATTTGAACCGGTGTTACATGGCTGAGAACCATGCGTACTAAACCACTATACGATGGGGCCCTGAGGCATCTCTAAATTTAGCATAAAATTTGAGTTTTGTCTATTGAAAATAAAAGGCCGCCTCGGTTTAATGAAACGGCACTGAAAAATAAAATTATCGCCTTTTCGCGAATTCTGATATCTACACAAAACATCCTTTAAGTGCTCCCAAAGCATCCCTTAAGTCCTGTCACTCTATGATTGCGCAACTTTACTTGTAAAGGGGCTTTAGCCCCGCAAGAAGGACATTCTACGTCAGTTTTCTCTCCATTTTCCTCTTTTGTTTTGGGCAACTCTACTTTAGCTCCGCATTTTGTACATTTTCTGATTTTTCTGGTTCTTCTTCGCAATTTCCCTCCTTGAATTTCCTGTATTCACAGCTCTTCTTAAGCTGTTAAGGTACTATAAAGAAAAGAGTTGACCATTTAGCCAACTGGATTTTTTTATTTTAGAAATCTTTACAGAATTTCTTCTACAATCTTTTCCATTTTCATCTCTCTGGACCCGTCAACTAAAATTAAATCGCCTTCTTTTATTTCTTCTTTGAGCTTTAACACACCTTCTTTAATCGTAGCAAATTGGAAAATTTTTTCAAGGGGCATTCCTTTAATTTGGGCTCCTTGAGCAATAAATCTGGCCCTTGACCCAAAAGTGAAGAGTAAGTCAGCTTTTTTAGCTACCCTTTCCCCTACTGCCTCATGAGCTTCAACGGTATATCTTCCTATACCTATTATGTCTCCCAGAACGGCAATTTTCCTTTTAAAATTAGGAATAACACCCAAGGTTTCAATGGCTTCTATCATAGAAAAAACAGTAGCTGACTGAGAATCGTCCAAAATTTTTGATTGTTTAATTCCTTCAATCAATCTCATTTTTCCTGGCAGGGACTGGTAATTTTTTAAGGCCTGAGATACTTCAACTAAATTTAGCCCAAAAATACTTCCGCAACTCGCTGCCGCCAGAGCTGAATAGATTTGCTCTTTACCAAATAGTTTGTCTAACCAAACAGGAACGACATACCCTTTATAGTTTATTTTGAAGTTTGTGCCACCATTTAATTTAATATCACTAGCTTTAAAATCAGTTCTTTCTTGAAAACCAAAAGTCAGTTCGTTTAAATTTGTCACATCCTTAATTTCTCTTACCGTTTCATCATCAAAGTTTAAAACCAAAAATCCTTGACTCGGCATTGTTTTAGCTAGTTTTCTAATTTTTTCATTTTTCTCACCAGCAAAGAAAATCTTGTCTGGCGGAATATCTCCCAGATGGCTGACCACCAGTACCGGCAGAGAAGAATTTTTGAGATAAAACTTAATTTCTTCAACGTCTTGCAGATCGGTTTCTAAAATCAAAACCTCCTGGCCAACCTTAAAATGACTGCTTAAAACCTGAAAAATAGCCTCTTTGGCAGTTTGGCGGCCATTACCGGTTACCACCACTACTTTTGGTCTTCTGGAAAGAAATTTAAGTTTTGAGATAAAATTTAACATCGAAATAAATTGAAAATTTATTGAAGATCGAAATGAGTCGAAGACTCATTGAGTATCGAAGAGTTTAATCCAATGCGTAATCGGGCGGGATTTGATAATGGTGGATGATGCTTTCTGCTAAATCATGGAAGATTGGCACGGCTGAATATTCAGCCGTTTTGGTTTGAGGATTGTTTAATTTTATCAAAATTAAGAACTGAGGGTTAAAAGCTGGCGCAAAACCAACAAAAGTTTGGATAGTTTTCTCGGCCGAGTATGCTCCGCCTTCTGGAACCTGAGCAGTGCCGGTTTTCCCCGCCACATAGTAGCCGGGGATTTGAGCTGATTTAGCATAGCCATTCTCAACCACGCTAATCAACATGGCCGTTAATTGGGAAGCGATTTTAGGAGAAATGATTAGTTCGGAGAGTTGAGGTTCTCTTTGATTTTCTACCAGATAAGGTGTGACCAATTTACCGCCATTGGCAACAGCAGAGTAAGCCCTAATCAGTTGGATTGGCGTCATTTCAATACCTTGACCATAGGAGGCGGTAGCGAAATTTATTTCCCGGCCCTGTTCCCATCCTTCATAAAGTTCTTTGTTTTCCGGACAAGTTTCCTGGAGATCAATCCCGCTGGGTTCAAAAATTCCAAATTTTTCAATGTATTCAAAGAGAAGTTTTCGGCCCAGTTGTTGTTCGGCAAATACCGCTCCCGTATTAACTGATTTTTCTAAAACATTGGTCATTGTTATTTCCGGAGTTGTTTCCCCCCGGTAAAGTCTTTGCTCGTAATTATAGATAGGCCAACCATCAAAATATAATACTCCCGGGTCAAGATAGGTAGTTTCAGGATTAACCTTCCCCTCGTTAAGGGCAGCCGCCATAGTAATGGTTTTAAAGACAGAGCCCGGCTCAAAGATTTTCTGGGTGGCTCCGTTTTGAAAAATTTCTAAATCTCCGGCAGCAGCGTATTCTTTATATTGATTGGGATTAAAATTAGGGAAATTGGCCAGGGCTAATATCTTTCCGGAATAGGGCTCCATGACAATAATTTCTCCCCCTTCAATTCCTAAATTCTCTTTCGCTCCTGCCAATAACTTTTCAGCCAAAAATTGAATTTCGTAATCAACAGTTAAAGTTAAGTTAGTTCCTTGGCTGCTTCCTCGAAGGACTTCATCATAATTTCCTTCCAGGCCATATTGGCCAGAGTTTTCTGCTCCCAAAAATCCCACCAGTTGGGAGGCTAATTCTTCTTGAGGGTAATACCTGCCGCGTTCTTCGCCCAGATAAATGCCCTCTAAGTCTTTAGTTTTCAAAAGCTCTAACTCTTCTTGGGTTAGTCTGTTTTTAATTAGAGCGTATAAATTCTCCCCTTGAAGTTTTTCTAAAATAAAATCTTTACTTAAATTGAGAATTTCACTTAAAATATCAGCGGTTTTTTCTGGTTCTTTGACTTTGGGCGGCGAAGCAAAAACCAAAGGCCAGTTCCAATTTATAGCCAGAGACTCCCCGTTTTTAAAATAAATTTCTCCTCTCTCTTCCAATTTTTCAGTGGGCAGAATATGAAGACCTTGAGCTAAGGCCTTATAAAAATCGCCTTGCAGGACCTGGATAAAAAAAAGCTTGCCCAAAATTGCAGCTGAAAACAAAAAGATGAAAGCAAAAATTAAATTAATTCTCCACTTCATTCTAATGGCTTTTGAGCCACCGGTTTATAAATTTGAATATATTTTACTTGTTTTGCTTTTTCAAAATTTTGGTTTTGGAGATAGCTTTCAGCATTGACCAGAGAACCGGCCTTGGAAAAATTAATTTTTAGATATTCGTTTTCCTGGCTCAGTGCTTCTATCTTTTTCTCATAATTTTGATTAAAATAAAGCTCTTTGGTCAAGATATTAATTTGAAAGATGTAAATAATAGAAAGAAAAACTATTGAAATTAAAGCTAAAACCCAAAACAGCTTTGAATTAAGAGCTAAGGGTAAGGTATTTTTCGGGAAGGAATTTTTTACCATAATTTTTGCCCTACTCGCAGTTTGGCTGACCTGGAGCGAGGATTAATTTTAATTTCTTTTCGAAACGGTGTTATTGGTTTTTTAGTAATTTGTTTTATTAAATTTTCTTTAGCCTTGTCTTTAAAGAAGTTTTTCACAATTCTGTCTTCTAAGGAGTGAAAAGAAATTATGGCTATTCTGCCCCCTGGCTTTAAAACCTCTAAAGTTTGGGGCAGGACTTTTTCTAAATTGTTTAATTCGTCATTAACCGCAATTCTTAAGGCCTGGAAAGTTTTGGTAGCCGGGTGTATTTTTCTTTGCTGGAACCTTTGGGGAAGGGACTTTTTGATAATTTCTACCAGTTGAGCAGTATTAATGATTGGTTTGATTTTTCTAAACTCTATAATGTTTTTAGCGATCGGTCGGGCGAAAGGTTCTTCGCCGTAATCTCTTAATATCTTTTCAATCTCTGAAGCTGACCAATAGTTTATTATTTTTTCTGCTGTCAAAGGATTCTGGGGATTATACCTCATATCCAGAGGCTCTTTTTTCAGAAAGCTGAATCCCCTACCCGATTCTTCCAGATGCCAGCTGGACATTCCTAAGTCAAAAAGAATTCCTTTGACTGCTCTAAATTTTTGCGACTTCGTAATCTCTACCAAATTGGTAAAATTATTGTTTACCAAAATCAATCTATTTTTGAACTTTGAACTTTGAACTTTTAACTTAAATTGGCGGATAATTTCTTCGTCCCATTCTATTCCTAAAAGTTTTCCCTCAGGCTCTGTTCTTTCCAAAATTGCCAGAGCATGACCGCCACCGTTTATGGTACAGTCAATAAAATTTTCATTTGGCTTTGGATCTAAATGTTGAAGAACTTCTTTTTGTAAAACAGGTATGTGCATTAACTAAATCCCCAGTTCTTTTAATTTTGAGGCCAAGTCCTCTACTCCCTTTTCCATTTTTTTCTCATAAACTTTCCAGCTCTGAGCATCCCAAATCTCCAAACGATTATACAGGCCACAAACTACTACATTCTTTTTTAAGTTAGCGTAGTCTTTTAAGTATTCTGGAATAAGAATTCTTCCCAATCTGTCCAGCCCTACGGACATTGCTCCAGAAAGCATAACTCTGGCAAAGCCCCGGGCCTCAGTTTGACTGAGCGGCAGCTTCCCTAACTTATCTGACATCACCTGCCATTCTTTTAAAGGATAAATAATTAAGCAATTATCTAAACCCCGTGTAATAATTACGGTTTTGCCTAATTCTTTTCGGAATTTAGCCGGTAAGGCCAACCTTTTTTTAGTATCAATAGTATGTCTGTATTCTCCGATAAACATATGAGTTATCCCCCATTCCGAGTAG